>OKCK01000039.1_pt1 | contig 70170 bp, 56 predicted proteins | sample 1614961 | NCBI WGS metagenome assembly OKCK01 (sample SAMN04436984, study PRJEB24849) | human gut metagenome | biome: human gut; feature: NICU; material: stool | host: Homo sapiens | place: USA: Saint Louis, MO | collected 2010-07-31
ATTCGCCGCCAGCGGCTCACCCCTTCGGGGCCAGCGCGACAGGCGCGCTGTTCAATGCCTGCGGCGTTAGTCCGAATCCGGCACCACTATTTAAAGAACCCGCCCAAAAGGCGGGTTTTTGCTTTGGCATTAACGAACGGCTTTACGGCGTTTCTGAGGGCTGCTGGATTAAGGCATACCGGTTCAGCAACTGGTTGAAATGTGTATCTGTTTGCAATAACAGCGCGGCAGGCAGCGGCGCGCCATTTTTTTCCTGACTTAACAGGTACAACTGCTCTTCGACGGGCACTGTACGTCCAAAATCCTGCATGATCGTAAATACCATCGATTTCAACTCCGAGCCGGTTAAATACTTCCCTTTGCGCTCATCAAGCGCATTGAGACGCTGCATCAGTGTCTGAAGCCCTTCCATTCCCTGATGCCACCCCGTCAGCGATTGCGGCGCAAGGGCATTGCCAACGATATAGTCTTGCCACTGCGCTTTCAGGCGTGCTGAGTCGTCGGGTTTGGCTCTGGCCGCAAGAGTGAAACCATAGTGCTGTCGCCATAAAGGAGACAGCAGCTTAAGCTCGGTCAGGGCGGACTCAGTAGGCTCCACAGGCACTGGCCCGCTTATGGTGGGGTTTAATTGCTGCCAGCCCCACCCTCCTGCGCCGCAAATCAAAAACATAGTCAGCATTCCGGCAGCAAAACCTTTCCACGGACGTGCGGTAACGGACGCAGAAGGATGATTAATAACGGACTGCCCGGCGGGCTCGCTTTCAATCACATACACCAGGGCGTTGAAGGGTTCGGAGGACGGTTGACTGACGGCGTTCAGGGATGAAGCTGGCAGAACGGCTGCCGTAATGTCGTCCCGGTTTGCATCGGTATTCTCCAGCCTTATCGATGCATTATGCATAAAGGTATAGAGCTCACTCATTTGGCTGGCATTTTTTAATTCCAGCCGCGCCAGAACCTCAAGCACAGCATTCAGATGGCGTTCAGCCTGATACACCTGAGGTAAATCAACGTAACCCAGGGCGAACGTTCGCAGCATTGCCTGCAGCCGCTGGCTGAAACCAGCAAGGATTTCCATCCGGGCATGGACAGGTTGCGGCCACATGATTCCCCATTGCCGCGTCACCAGCATTTGCAGAATAGCCAGCCCCTCATTAAGACCAGCCAGGCCGCTCAACCGGGTACGCGCCAAGGTGTACCAGACGGTTGTTTGTAGCTCAACACCGTTCTGGCGAAACAGGGAAAGACTCAGTTGTTCAATACGGTTCCAGTCAATGTCAGGACGCGCCGGATGAGAAAGTTTAGCCACCTCATCGCGCAACGCGGCATAATCTGGCAGCGCACGCGGGTCGCCACCGGTTTTAATTTTTTGAGAGTGAATGTCATTCATGACCAGATATCCCTGTGGCAGGCACGTTGTATTAGGGGGGTAACGATTAACAGTGAGAGCAGTGGCGTTAAAATATGTTCTGTTTTATAAGTTGCTGTTGTTTCAGATGGCGTAACAAAATTTTCCCTTCCGGCATAAATTCCGTCCCGTAACGCACCAGACCCAAACCTTTCAGTTCGGCATCAATGGCATAGCGCAGCTCGCCCGGTTGCGTTGGTTCGAGAAGTATCACCTCAATGCGTTTTAAACGGGGTTCATATTTCAACAACACGGATGAAAGAGTACCGATCAGTTGATGGGCGGTGCCAGGCATGCCCTGAAGTATTCCTGTCATATCCGGCAGCCCATAATCCGGCAGATGAGCAAGCGTACCCGCGCGACAGTTGAGGATGCGCTGCATATTATCCAGCACAGACAGAATGACCTGGTTCGTTTCACACACCTGCGCAAGCTCCAGCCCACCGGTAAAGTTACCGGTCAGCATTTCATATAACGATGGGGTGGTATATTCCCGGGACATTAGCTCTCCTTAACCGGACGCAACACCAGGTGGTTATTTACTGCTTCCAGAATTCGCGCGTTGTCCGGGTCCAGCTCGTCACGCGCCAGTACATATTTCCAGGAGTCAGTAACCGTATCGGGATGGCGGAATAAGGCGGCGATTGCCACAAACTGCGCGTCTGACTCCATTGGCATATCAAGGCTGATATCGCTTCCTGGTTTCAGCACCACATCGCGGCTGGCAAGCAAATCCTCTTTAAGAATGGCATCACCTTCTTGTAGTAATTGTTGATAAACCGTCTTGTCGAACGTTTTACGATCTTTCAACTGGTAGACGCGCACAACAACCGGTTCGGACAGAGAACGGCTTTCCCTGTCGTCAGTATTAAGTTCTTCGCGTGCGATGAAATCTAAATGCAGGTGTTTTATTTCTTTATGGAAAACACTATTGAAGACAGATTTTGTGCCCTCAGTGACGCTTTGGGTTAATCCGCATCCTGCCAGGCTAAGCGCCAGTAGCGGCGCCACTCCGCATACGAATTTAATTAAATTTGTACGTAACACTTCGGCTTCCTGTTTGTTGTTTTGTCCGTTGCAACCCGTCGTATGTGCCCAACTCCGTGGTGAATGTGGCGGGGATATCTTCCGGGATCGCCTCACCCTCCGCCCCCAGAACCCCGTTTATTCCCAGCCAGAGAGGTTCATCGCCCAGCGGCGGCATTCCCAGAAAACGGGGACTGACCGTAAGCGTGATTCGCGCCTTGAACCGCCACCCCAAATACACCCGCAGCATGATCAAAAAATCCTGAAACAACAGACTGTCTGGCTTCCAGCTTCGCGCCTCCTGTTCGTTTTCAGTGGCTAATGCAATCAATAGTTGACTGCTCACGTCCATCGCCTCTTCACCGAGGGGTGAATTGCCATCCAGAATAAAATCATCATCGCCATAGAAGCCCAGCGGCCGGTCCACTTCTACCGGGCGCGGGCAATAGGGGCTGACCTGGACAGTTGTGTCCGGCGCCAGCAGACTGACGACAGCCTGCAATCCTTCCTGGGTCTTGCCGGGCTGACGCAATACGCCCAACAGCGCCAAAAAACGCGAGGTCGGGGTGGCAATATGATTCGCAGTACCGGGAATGCCCAGCCCCACCAGCCCCAGTAATGACCGGGAAATGGCATCTTTGCCGCCAGGCTCAAACGTGGCTGGATAAGAGTATTTCCGCCAGATGCGATAAAACTGCGTGAGGATTCGGTGATTAAAGATATCAAGGAAGTCTTGCAGAACGTCATGCCCTTCCCTGCGCTGGGCAATATCATCAAGATATGCAGTGGGTAACGGCGAATCCACGCCGTACAAGCCCATAAAAGTCGTTCGTATAACCGGCGGCTTTTTATCGTCTTCATCATATTCGACATTTTTCAGCTCGCTTGCCGGAAACCCCATACCGGGATGAGGGCAAAAACGCACGGGATCATCCTGCGGATGGTGGGTCGAACCGAGCAGCGGCTTATCCGGCTGATTTGTTTCCAGCAACTGACAAAAACGGTAAAAATTAATCCGGTGGAGATCGGCTTCCAGCCGCTGGCTCAGCCGGGAATACGGCGGTTGTGCTTCTCTTCCCATTCCAGGCGTTCTCCGGTTGGCTGCAAAATAATAACCAGGCGGTTAAAAAGATAGATATCGGTATAGAGTGCAAAGAAGCGGCTCAACATTTCCCCAAACAGGCAAATATCACCTCTTCCTGCAAACCCGGCGCTGTCGAGGGTGACAGCGATCTGAACACCGCGAACCAAATAGCCTTGCTCGAAGCGTTCTGTTTCGCTGTGCTGCACATCGATAATGGCTTCGAGACGGCGGCGGTTCATCTCGCTTTGGGTCCACTCATATAACGCCAGCGTGCCGCGCAAGACCTCGGCGTTATCCATTAAGGAAAGAAAGCCGCTGCCAAGATGACTTAACACACGCCAGTGAAAGCGATCCTGATCCGGTGGATAACAAGGCAGCGTTGGCGCGCTGAGGTTACGCACGGTCATGCTGACCGAGGTGGTTTTCAATACGGTATCCAGCACGGTGCTTTGCAAGGCCCGCCGGGGCAATTGACCATTGGTCCCGGTTAGCGTTAATGACAGGCTTTCATTTGCGGGAACCGTATGCCTGTCAAAATCTTCGCCACCAAGAATAAGCCATGTATTGTGCAGCCCGGACGGACCACGGCGTACGCGGGTATGGTAGTAGTACGCCGGTGCGTCGTGCCGCATCATCCCACCCTTATGTCGAAAACTTGAAAAGGGTACATAGGTCTGTTGGCTCGCAGACATTACCGAATCCACAGCATAAATTTCAGTGTGGCCGTCCTGCACGCGCATTGGGCGTAACAGATATTCAGTTTGCAGTGAATCAAGCGTGAGTGGGTCCGACTCCAGCGGGAACAGATTAATCACCGGTACACAGTTCAGACGCAGATGCTTTTCGGTAAAACTGAAGTCATGCTCCCAGCGCTCTGCCAGTACCACATCAATTTCAAACCAGGCGAGTTCGGTCGGGAAACTGACGGTTTCCAGTCCACGCAGTCCGGTGAACATAAATTTCTCGCGGAAGGTGAAATATTCCAGCAGCAACTGGTAGCCACTGAAACTGCTGCTGCTCTTCGGCCACAAGGTATCGTTGTCACCAAATCCGAGCGCAGTGAAGTAACCTTCAAGCGGTTTTCTTTCCACATCACCAGGCATCCGTATCCACAACCGCGCTACATTCATGGTGAAGGCTTCGTGCATGGCGCATGCCAGCGGCGTATCCGCATTGAAGTAGAACGGAATGCAGGCAAGATCGATACGGCTCCAGTCGGCCAGTTTACTGCAGTCAAAACGCAGAGTGACCACTGAGCGCCCGTCAGGATCGGTCAACAGACTGGCTCGCTCCAGTGACAGGGGCTGAAGGTCTGTCTCTTTCGTGGTGGTATAACGACAGCGCGTACCTTTTTCGCCGATCGGTCGTGAAAGCACCTCGAAACCTTTGGCGATCCGAATTCGCTCTTTCATTTCGCGCCAGTTGGGGGTGAACTCCACCACTGACATCGACGGAATGGTACGCAGATAATGCGGCCACAGCAGGCTGACCAGCCCTTCGGTCAGTTCCGGCAGGTCATCATCAAGCTTTTCGCGAAGCCGACCCATCAGGAAGGCAAAGCCCTCAAGCAGGCGTTCCACGTAAGGGTCGCGCGCGCCCGCTTTATCGAGATTAAGCATCGCCGCCTGTTCGGGGTGAGCACGGGCAAATTCTTCGCCGGCTTCCTGCAGGTAGCGCATTTCAGCGTCGTAATAACGCAGGGTTAAGTCATCCATAACAACCTAAGTGTTAGCCTACTGTTGAAATAAGAAAGGGTTATGCTTCATAGGTGCGTTCCCTGTGGGATGGGATCAACATTGCTGCGCACGGGCAACTGCTTTTGCTGTGCAATGTGCCCGCATATTTGCGCCCATTCACCCTGTTTTGAGGAATGCTTCCGATAATGTTGTAAGTGCCGGAATGTTTGCCGCATGTCACACGGTCTTGTTCACGTGAAACGGGAATACCCGCCATGGTATTTTTCGGATCGCCTTCAAGGATCTTTCCGCCACAGGTGGTCTTATCTCCCTGAACCAGGTAGTAACCTTTCGCCATTTTTCTTCCTCATTGCACCTTCAGTTCATGTTAAGCGCACAGCACCGCACTGCTTGCCGGATCGAGTGCAATCAGACCGGACAGAAGTAAGTCCATCTCCGGCTGAAGCCGTGATTTATCGGTTTCACTGCGCGTGGCTTTCATGCGCAGCAGCCTCAGGCGGCGAGATTTCACTTCAAATAACAGTGCGGGTGTCCACTGCGTGAGGGTGATTGTCTGTGCGGCACTATCGAGTTCACCCAGCAGATGCAGCGCGAGTTCATTTTTGCCCTTTTGCTCCGCCACGCGGGCCATTAGAAGGCGCAGCAACCATTTGTCTTTTGTGGAGTCGGTGCCCGGGCGTGTCTGCAGCCAGTGAAGTGTGGCCTCCAGGCCGTCAGTGTCCGCTTTCTCCAGCGCTTCCGGTTCGAGGGCCAGGATATCGTTGTCTGTTTCACTGACGGCACTGACTGGCTCATCGCGCCAGCCGGAAATATCGTCCAGCACACTCTGCTTAATCCAGTTCAGCGTGACCTCATCGGCAAAGGGCGTCCCGTCGTTAAAGGCCAGTGTTTCAAGCCCCATGAGACGACGCAGCAGTCCTTTCAGGTCGGCGGTGATGATATCGGCCAGTACATCCTGCCCTGACTTCACCAGCGCCTGATGGATATACCACTGCAAATCCAGCCAGAGGTGATTGGCGCCACGCGAGAAGGCGCTGTCTGCCTGTTCCAGTATCTCCAGCCAGCTCTGCTGGAGGTACAGTCGTTTGAGCATCGCCCGCTGGTCAGCCCGCGGCGGTTCGATGCGTGTTTTCCCTTCGCTATCCGGTGCCGGGATAGCGCTCAAGGTGTCATGCCGCAGGCTTTTCATCAGCCGATGTGCGGCAAGCCAACCATTGGGCTGCTCACGGAGATATTCTGCCAGGGTGCGAGCCTGGGTCAGCAGATCCTGACCGGATGTGACACGGTTAAGAACCGGCGCGTCATGCTCTGTTGTGTGTGATGGAGTCGGTGACTGCCCGTTACTACTGGCGTTCTGTGGGATTACAGCATCCAGACCACCGGCCTTCATCAGGCGGGATTCCAGCGCGTTATACAGGGCACTCAGGGCTGGCTGTGACGCATCCGGCTCTGCGTTGAGACTGTCCTGGATGAGCAGCAGCGCGCCGACAGTGCGCAGAGCCTGATCGCGTACCACTTCCGGCCAGAGTGACAGGCTGTCGAGCATACGAGAACCTGCGAGCCACTCCAGCGCAGGTTTACGGCTCCGTTCACGCTGTGGATGAAGTTGCGTTCCATAGCGCTGCAATAACCCCGCCAGCAGTTCAAGGCCTTCGGCAAAACCTGCCTCTCCGTCCCGATGCAGACGCGCCCAGCAGTAACAGGTGGCAATGCGGATATCTTTGGCGGTGGTGGTCAGCAGTTTTTCGGCAAGCGTGCAAATCAGGTCGGTATCGATGCCGGAAAGTTTATTGACTTCCTCACGGATGCACTGGAAATCATCATCATATCCCGGGTCTTCTCCCGTCGGATGGGTATTGCTTATCGGGGCAAGCCAGGAGTGCCAGTTTTCCGTACGTGACTGCGCCTGTTGTCGTAAATGTGTTTCGTCCGCCTGACAGGCGGTAACCAGATCCTGCAAAGTGCTCATTATTCGATTCCGTCCATGTCACTGTTTTCCGTGCTGGTCATCAGCGCCTGAGCCATGGCCGCGCTGTCAACGTTGAATATCTTGTCCGGCAGTGTGAAGCCCCGCAGCGCCAGTAATGCCAGAGGCCCCCTTCCGAGCTGTGAGCGCAGCACCCACTGCAGGGTGCGGCCATCCGGGGCGGTAAAACTCATCATCCACTGACTGCGGTCAAGCTGCTGGTGTTTGCCCTGATCCAGCCAGCGAATGAAGCCCCAGGTTCCGTTGTAGTCCCCTAACAGACGCGCCCCGGCATTGACTGCGGTCCAGGTCAGCATGGTTCCTGGCTTGTAAGTGTCTCCCGGCCAGCGGAAGCTCTGCCAGTCGGTCATCTGATTGAAGTAGTGAAGCTTTTGCCCATCAATGGTCAGTTGAGTTTCAACTACCTGCGGGACCGGACGTGCCTGCAATTCAAAGCTGATGCCCTGGTTGCCATCGGTAAAAAGAATGTCCGACAACTGGCTCAGCTGATTAATGGCCCGAAGAAAGGCCGGGTTAAAGCTCAACCCCTGGCTATTGATTTTATCTGGTACCCACTGGCTGCCCTCTTTATGCAACACACCGCTGAGCTCTGTAGCCAGAAAACGCTCAACACGTCCGCTGTCCTTGCGCACAAATTCGGCCAGCATCGGCAAAGAGGCTTCACTTTTGCTCACGGCAAACGGGAAACGTCCGTCAAATGCCGTGTGCCAGTCCGCTACTACAGCGCGGCTCCATTTGTCATTCAGGCTCGCCGCCGAGGGCTGGAGTACCGTTTCCCAGGCCTGGGTCAGCGGCTGCACGAACATCGTGCCGCCAAAACCGCTCCATTCTTCGCCAAGGCTTGCTGAAATCAGACTGCCGTACTGCTGGGTGTCGGTCAGGTCGACGCTTTTCCCCTGGAATACGGTCTGCGCCAGCGTCTGCATCATTTCCTGCGGGTCGGAGGCGTTGGCCACCTGCTGCAACCGCAGACGTACCCGGGTGATGCGGGTTAAATACGTCTGCAGGCTCAGCGAGTTGTCGGCCGACATAACGTCGCTGCCTTTGTTTTTCCCCAGCAGCTGAAGCAGTGGACCGAAGGTTTCATCCAGCGGCCCCTGCGGGCCTGATGCCGACTGGTCGATCACAGGTTTGTCTTTTCCACCGACCAGGTCTTTAGCCGATTTAATGATGGAGTCAGAAAGACGTTCACTCTGCTGGCCGGTCTGCCCCTGCCAGGCGAGGGTATTCATCAGGGCAATCAGTGGAGACTGGCGGACATCACTCATCAGCGTCAGCTGGTCGGTGACGTCTGCAATATTATTCGTCGGGTTAAGTCGAAGGCTGTTAAGAAACCCCAGCCAACTGCCTGCAAAGTCGGTGAAATAACGTTGCGTCAGACGGGCTTTCAGGGCTTCCGGCGACAGATCTGAGGCGAGGGCTTTTCGGCTGTCACTCAGCACCCAGTCAATTTCATCCCGGCGTGAGCTGGCCGCTTTCTCGATGGCCTGCTGAATACCCCCTTCCCATGCCTGGCGGGTAAACATACCCGGCACCACTTCATCGGTAGTGAACAGACGGCGGGCATCGGTGCCGCTGGTCATATCCTCCAGCGAAACATCCGCAAAATTGCGACGCACCGACTTAAGCATATTTTCATAGAGCGTGCTTTCAGCGTTGCGCTGTCCAATCTGCTGCAACAACACCTGGCGGCTCTGGCTGACCAGCTGCGCATCCGGCGTGATTTGCCACGTTGGTTGCTCAGGTAGCCCGGAAATGTAGAAGGCCCACAAATCCGGAGACAGGCTTTGCCACAAGCCGGTTGAGATGCCTGCCCGCGTCGGCTGCACGGTTTTCATCGTCTGCGCGTAATATGCGCCGTCGGATTTATCCAGACGGGCCATCATCAGCCAGGCTTTCAACTGGTCATAACCCGGCTTTGCCAGTTGTGCCCGCTGGTCGCTGTTGGGAGCTGAGTTTGCCAGCGCGCTGAGTTTTTGAATGAGTGCGGCATTTGCCGGATCGCGTATGAGCAGGTTATTCGCCACGCCATACCAGGGCAGCATCGCGTCGAGTAGTTGCTGATTATGGTCCAGCCCAAAGCGCATATACCACGGTGCCCCCTCCTGCACATTGTGCAGCAGGCGACCGGCATCGTTTCGAAGAGTATGCAGAGCCGTCAGCTGATGGTCAGATACGGAAGGATGCTCTACCAGCGCATGGGCCTGCTGTGCAACTGCGACTATCTGCTGGCGGTTTACTGCAAATGACAGCAGCGTCCCCGCGCCCCAAAGACCAATAATAGCCATCAGCGCCCAGGCAAGTGTCTGTTCCCATGCCATACCGACACGGCGCCCCCGCACACGGGTGCAGTCGTCCACAATCCCCTGCCAGGTTACCGGCAGGGCCAGGGCATGACGTTGTGATTCCGGGATGTATTTCTCAATGTCAGTAGATAGCGTACTTGCCATTCCCTCCGACGTATCCACGGGTTTATTCCCCGGCAGGCTGAACATCAGGCCTCGCAGTGGAACGCGTTGTTGGGAGACAGCCAGCCATGGCACAAGTTGTTGAGCCCAACGGGCGATACCGCCGTCTTTGAGGCGTTGGCCCAGCCGAAGCAGGAAGTCGTGGCTGTTGTTCAGAGCGACCTGATTCATACCCTGAGCCCGCAGGATCGGCAGCATCCGCTCAAGCTGGCGGATAATATCGTCTTCTTTTGCGCGCAGTGGAAAGGTTGCTCCTACCGCCTGTTCCGTGCGCCTCGACTGCGACCAGGGACTGTCGTACAGTTGCCACAGCCAGACAGGAGCGGAATAACGCAGCAGTTCGCTGATTTTTTCCAGCCCGCGTAAATCGTTGTCACTGATTTGTGGCGTCAGGTTAAAGGAAGCAGGAATAACACGGATAATGCCGTCCAGTGGGCGTCCACGGCGCAGCTTGCGTAACGCGGTATATTTTTCCTTGTCCGGCTCAGTTGTCAGACTTCCGCCGTAAATCAGCACGGTGCGGTTGCCTTCAAGCCACTGCTGTTGTTGCAGGCCGGGCAACAGTTGTTCGATTGCCGCCTCATCGCCAGTGATTAACAGCAGACGAGTTTTGTGGTGCCAGAAGAAGGTATATCGATGGCGGAGGTGATCGCGAATCTGAAGACTTAAAGTAACAGAAGGGGTAACAGAAGATACAGTTACTTTGACTAGTTCTTTGACATCGTCACCCTGAGAATTCTCACGCTTTTTGTTAAAACTCTGCCTTCCTTCTGCTTTTGCGCCGAAATAAAGAAAGAGTGCAAATGCCAGTATCGCTAAGCTTCCCGCCGCAGAGCCGTAAAACCATTTATACCAGGTGGGAGTATCCTTAATAAGGTTCAATTTTTCGGGGTACCATTTAGTCAGGCAGAAAATCCCCCCCACTACCCCCAGAGCGACCAGCATTAAACACCAGAATCCCAATTCTGGTTTATTAAGCTTTGATAGAATATACCTCATTCTTCGCGCTCCTCATCGGGTACTGTAGGGGATACAACCATATTCCAGAACTTTCCATTCTGCTGTTCGCGACAAATTAATAAATGATGCACCCGCTGTTGCTGCATCGATTGTGTGGCAGCAACAATAGCTAACCAGACTCCGGCCTTTCCCGGATCGCCAAGATAATCGTTAAAATTGTGAGTGCCTGTCTTTTGAGATACGTTTTTGAGGTCAGAATCTGCAATCGCCTTTATAAGAGTGGCGTAATTATCCATTTCATCCTCCACACCACTTAACCAAAGATGTTGTATTTCACTACTTTTTACTGGCCCCCAGTCCAGCGCCTGTGTAATGGCATAACGCAAGTCCTCATCAGCACCTTCACCAGATTCCGGACGATGAAGAATAGCAAGTGAGGGAAGCGTTTCTTGCGTAAGACGATTGCCAAACAATACTCCACATATCACTTCTGCAGAATCTCGGGTATTAATGGGCGCATAATGCCAGGACAAAACCAACAAGAGGGCATCACTTCGAATATTGTGATCCAGCCATTCATCAATGGCCTGAGCACCAAAAGAATTAATACGGTTTAAGGTTTGTTGAATACCTGCATTCTGCCATGCCTGCTGCCATAAATTAATGGCTTTTTTCTCAGGTATTGATGACGTGAAATCCAGTAATACCATGACAGGTCTTTCCTTTGGATAAGCAGAAAACGATATTGCAAGCCTTTCGGCAAGGACTGCGAAAAGCAGGCTAAGATGCTTTTCTTCTTTAATTTTTATTGGCCTTGGCAACTGGCTTAAGCGAACATTTTCTTCACCACGCCAGGAGCGCTGGGGGAAGAAAACATTTTCATTATTCACAAGACTATTACTTCCTGATGCAAATGGAGTTTCACACAGAGAATGCGCGGTACAGCACTCAGCGAATAATATTTGTAACGCCCTCCGTCCCCGGCGGACCTCCTGGATAATGGTTTCCTCTCTTAGCATGTCATGTGAATTCGCCACTAACTGCTGGACCAGATAATTAATAAATCTGACAAAAATCAAGCCACCAATAATCACTGTGGGCACAATAACAGAAAACCATACGTTGTTATTCCCGGTGAATAAGCGAGACAGGGTAATACTCAGACCAATCAGAATTACAAGAACTATTAGTGCTCGTACGAACTTTGGCGGTGCAGGTCTGACACTTGGCTCTGGGATATTTTTTAAATCAACAGGCATAGGTTTGATCTTACGGTGGGGTGATTAATAGCAACCCAAAATGACATGAAAAGTGACACCACTTTTAAACTAGTATTTCGCAGGCCAATATAAAGTTAAGCTATTGATGAGCGAACTAACCCTGGCTACGATTTATCAAAAGTGTGTTGTACCAGAATGCGGCTTTCTTGTCGGGTTAGCGGTCCAGTTGAGTATTGAATTTGAGTCTATTGCCCCCGGTTGTTTTTATCCGCTACGGCCTGATTGTGTCCTGCGGGGCAGTCGTGGATTCTCGCTCCATATTTTCTGGCCACTTATCTGCCTTACGCGGTCGCCAGAAATCCGGACGGCCCTTAAATCTCGGCTCCGGCAAGTCGGATTCGCCTTTCATATAGATGCACAGATAGCTCCAGATTTGGTTGAGTTGCTCCCGCTCTTCCCATTCTCTTGCCAGCAGAAAACGGGCCACCACATTGCGTGTGCCTGGCGCACAGACGGCACCGTAGAGACGATAGCCCCTGTCACCCGGCGTGGGCGAAAAACTGATTTCGCCATACACATCTGCCCAGGAATAAGACGTAATGGTGACCGGCCATTTCAGCCACGGTAAACGTGAACGGTTATAGTCGAAAAGATAGATTTTTTGTCGTTTCCGGTTCAGGCGAACAGGTTGGTTACGGGGGGCTACAAAATAGATTTTAAATGCAAACAATGCTAATGAGGTAAAAAAAATAGCTGATATTAATCCGATAATAACAAAAAAATAGCTTCCAGTTATGGCCTGTAAATCCAGAGAAAAAATCACCATTCCAATATCTACAATACACGTTAGAATCGCAATAAAGATCATTCCTCCCCACATCACCTCCGTACCATAACGCGGTACTTCCAGATAAATATCGTTCCGCGTTGCCAGCCAGCGCAGTTGCGGAGGAACTAACTGCGGTTCGTGATTCTCCGGCATGTCTTCCCGCCAGCAGCTGATCGGCGGATTTAGCTTTGGCTGGGGCTCATCAAAAGAAAGTAATGGCATGGTAACAACATCCTTGTGGGTTAGCTGTCCAGCTTTGTGGTCAGTTGCAGGCTGTCATCAGGCTGAGAGCTGGCTGCCAGCCGGTGTTGACCAGTGATGCAACACGCAGCGGAAAGATCGCAATTCCCTTACGCTGACAGGCTTTACAACCTGAGGGTGTGTTTGCAGCCTGCTGACTTGCCGCCGCGTTCTTATCAGCCTGTGCTTTCATATCCATTATCAAATTCCTTTTTCCCGGACCATACGTGGCTGAGTTCCTGCCAGACTTTAAGGTTAACTGGCGGGTTGCTGTTCAGGGGCCGTGGTTGACTCTCTTTCCATCTCTTCCGGCCATTTATCGGCCTTGCGCGGACACCAGAACGCAGGAGGTTCTGGGTTTCTCGGTTCAGGCAGCGCATTGTCGTGCTGCATATACATACACAGATAGCTCCAGATTTGGTTCAGTTGCTCCCGCTCTTCCCATTCTCTTGCCAGCAGAAAACGGGCCACCACATTGCGTGTGCCTGGCGCACAGACGGCACCGTAGAGACGATAGCCCCTGTCACCCGGCGTGGGCGAAAAACTGATTTCGCCATACACATCTGCCCAGGAATAAGACGTAATGGTGACCGGCCATTTCAGCCACGGTAAACGTGAACGGTTATAGTCGAAAAGATAGATTTTTTGTCGTTTCCGGTTCAGGCGAATGGGCTGATTTCGGGGGGCGATAAAATACATTTTTAAACTTAAAAAACATAAAAATGAAAGTACAAGCGATGCCACAACTGCGATGATTATGAATACATAAAATCCAGATAAAATACTTGACACTATAAAAAAGATAACCATTGAAAGCATTAAAGTTGCTGTAATAATCATCCCCCCCCATATTACATCCGTACCATAACGCGGTACTTCCAGATAAATATCGTTCCGCGTTGCCAGCCAGCGCAGTTGCGGAGGAACTAACTGCGGTTCGTGATTCTCCGGCATGTCTTCCCGCCAGCAGCTGATCGGCGGATTTAGCTTTGGCTGGGGCTCATCAAAAGAAAGTAATGGCATGGTAAAAACATCCTTGTGGGTTAGCTGTCCAGCTTTGTGGTCAGTTGCAGACTGTCATCGGGCTGAGTGTTGTCCGGCCAGTAGGTCACCGTCAGTTCCGCATTCGTATAACGCGAGGTATTCAGTGAAAATTCGCCATCCAGCTGCAGGCCGTGCGGTTTGCCTGCGGATGTTGACCAGCTTTCACTCAGGGTGGTGGACGATACTGACGTGGTGATGTTCGCCGGTACCATCGGCGTCAGCTCTCCCCGGCCAATCTGCAGCGGCATTTTTTCATAGATCTGCGGCTCAGGCGCATTCAACCCTGCAAGCTTCGCGGCAGACCCACTGCGGGCCAGCACATGGCGCCCCCCGTTTCCGGTCGCCACCAGCTCTACCAGCCAGTCCGACCCTGCAGGGCTACAGTCTGCCAGTGTAACCCGGGCGGCCAGCATTCGGTTTCCCAGAAGCGCGGTATTATTGGTCAGTTCAGTAAACCAGTCGCCGCTGAGCTGGGCCGACATACCGCTGGTAATGATATGCAGCGCCTTCATCGCGTCCTGCATATCCGTGAGGCTTTCTTTATGCCAGCAGGGTTCTCCAGCATCCCGTTCACTCGCATCACCAAAACAGGTACGAGTCAGCCAGCGCTCCAGCGGTGAGCGGGTATACGCGTTACCAACAGCACTCAGCGTTACCGTCAGAACGCCCAAGGCAATACACCAGCCAACAGGCCCTAATAAAGCAGTTTCGCTGAGGAGAGCAAAGTTACCAACATAACTAAAATACATTGCAATACCACTAGATATTACAGAAACGACTGAAGCCCCAGCATATAATCCAGCAGCAGCTTCATCTCCAGACCGCCGCATTGTGTCCGCCTTCATCCACAATGCCACTCCATCCACTATCCCGGCCAGTCCACCAATAACCCCTGCGCCTCTTATCAGCAAATCGCCCTTATTAAATAAATTCAGCACCGCTGCACTCTGGCCGACCATTTCCACGCCAGAGGCCAGCACAATCAGCGAACCCGATGTCATCGACATCTGCGCTGACACATCCCCCGGCATCGCGGTTTTTAATGCCTCAAGGTTGCTGAGCGTGGTACGCGCCATAATCCCGGCCAGCACCAGCCCCAGCAGACCACTCTGCAAATCGGTGGATATCGTTGCCTGAAAACGGCGGGCGACATTTCGCATCTCTGTTTCGCTCAGGGCGATCTCTCCGCTGGTCAGAGAGCGATCAATCACATCGGGCGTTAGTACAGTGATGCCGGACAACCGTCCCGAATTATTAAGCGGGGCCATCAGCCGAACCTTAATTTTACCCTCAAGCAGTACCGGGTCCGTAATCTGCATCCAGTGTCCGACGCGGGAGGAACTCACGGTTCGCCCGCCCTCTTCTACAGAACCACTCCACACCGATTTTCCGTGCACGTCCAGTTGATGACGCAGTAAAATCTGGAAATCCCGGACCTTCAGCTCGCCTGAAAAAACAGTCACTGCCGGGCTGCCCTCTGCCACGAACGCGACCGCCTGCAGCATTCGCGTCACACCAGCTTTTGCCTGCTCTGACAACACGTAGCCCAGAGTGCTGAACGCCCCGGCAATGGAGGTAACCAAGCTGGCGGCCATTTGCTGCCAGACTTTGCTGTTAATAAACGCACTGACTTCCTTGCTGTTAAGCACTGATTTCAGATTGGAATAGGTCAGAGCCCCACCAAAGACTTCCGCTGAAAAATCATGCTTATTGCGCAGCAAAGCCATCAGCGGTGGGCTCATTGGATCTGCCAGCCAGCCTGTCCACTGCGGTTTTTTGCCCCCTTGTTGGAGCTTTTCAGTATCGCATCCGGCCAGGCTACCCTGGAGACAAGCAGTAATGGTTCGCAGCTGGAAGTGCCAGCTGACTACGCTGGTTTCCGGCGAGTAGTCGTTATTCAGAAGCATCAGCCACAGCGCAGAGGTATACAGGTTGTCGAGATCCTGCCAGATAGCTGCCATCTGTTGCTTATAACCGTCCACGGTTGACTGCCAATTGCTGGCAAAAGCCGCACGCGCAGGCTCGTCGTAGTATTCCTCCATGCGGCCCAGAGCTTTTCGTAACTCAATAGCAACCGCACTTTCACGGCTGACGGAATACGTTGTGCTGTAACCCGGCGTGGAGAATCCCTGAATCTTCGGATCGTTTTCAGTCTGCTTTGTTGTGGATGCCCGTAGCTGCACAATCGCATCTGAAATGGTTTTCTGGTGAATGTTGCTCTTTTCAGACGTGAACGTGGCAAGCGCCTGAACCACATCCAGGCGACCGTGGTTAATTTCCTCCACCACGCCCACGACATCATCCAGTACGATGGCTTTTACAGGAGCGCCATACTGCTGTTGCAGCTGAGCAATCTGGTTCCCCAGGGCGGTTTGCTTGCTCTTTTCCATTCGCGGGTAAAAACCATGGGCCCCGTCAGGGTCGGCATCTTTGCCGACGACGGAAGGGAAAGATTCCGTCGCAAATTCCAGCGCGTTGCTTTTGAGCGCAGACAAAGAGGGATCGAGTGTCAGGCTCCGGCTTGCTCCTTCTATCGTCGCTTTTCCATCCGAGACGGTAACCTGCGTAAAACGTGTAGCAGGACGCTTTCCACTTTTATATTCATCCAGGACCGTTTTACACCATGGATCGCTGCTAAATCCGACCATCGCCTGCGAGTAGTTAGGATCAATATTGATGAAGCTTGCCAGCACATCATGGTTTTGCGTCAGGCATGCCGGGCTCAGTGAATCCACTGTTTCGCTTTCCGGCATCTCGTAGGCATTGAACTGACGTAAAAAGCCTTCGGCGGTGACCTGGTAGGCCTGCCAGACTGATTTGTCCAGCAACACATAAACATAGCCCTGACGCAAGGTGCGAAGGGCATATTTAAACTCCCCCCCGGTTAGCTCAATATCCTGGGTAGGAACCTCAGGTTGCCAACCGGTATTTACCAGAGGTTGTGGAATTGCGGCCACGCGCAGAGGATAAATGGCAACGCCCTCACGTTTACAGGCTTTACAACCTGACGGAACCACTGCTGCCTGCTGACTTGCTTCGGCGTTACTGCCTGCCTTATCTCGCGTACCCATCATTAAATTCCTTCCACTTTCGGCTCAGGCGAGCGCTGTTCCTTCCAGACTGCGTCCGGGAGCGTTTTCATAAGTTGCGTGAGATGCAAATCTGGGTTGCTGGCCACTTTTTGCAGGAGCGTCTTCATTTCATCGTGTATGGTCACGCTGGCTGGTAACGTCAGCGAATTAAGTACGAGAAAAATCCGATCGCTCAGATGGTTAAGCCCAACCTTGCCCGATCCAGCCCAGGCTTTTGCTGCCTGTCGGGCAGCGTCTGTCGGTAGAGGTCCTGAGGTAAGACCCCACGCAGAAAGCAGACGCCAGATATCACGATAGTTATCCAGTGCCTGTTCAGTCCCCCATTTTAGTTGCCATTCCTTACTGTTTACTGCACCTGACAAGACCGTCTGTTCTCCTGTAGCTGAAAGGAATATCCAGCGACCGATGGGTGCCAGCAACGTGGACAACTGAGCGGGATCTGCCGTGCTCCGTAACAGCTCAAGGCGCAGGGGTTCAAACACTGGCACAATTGCGCCCGGTCTGATTTTTTTACACAACTCTGCAAGCCAGGTCGCCATTTCTTGAGGATCTAATGAAGCGCTCATCCAGCCGCAAACATAGCGTTTCTCATACAGGACTTCACCGAGAGCATATTCTTCACTCTCTTCAATTAACCTTTCATCGCAATTTTCGCCAGGCGAAGCCAGCAGCACTAACAATGGGCAGTGCTCCGGTGACCATGCCAGGTCTGGACGCAGTACCCGCTGCAAGAAATTAGAACCTTGCCCCTCTTTCAGGCAATCAGGATGCAAGGGATTCCACGACATTACTGGCTTCAATGGGTCTATTAACAAATACCGGTATTCATCCTGTCTTGCATTCAGGCATTCCGCTATTGTGGCAATACTCTTCATCAGCGGGCGCTCTCCACACAGGTTGCTTCAGGTGGTAATTCAGGCTGCGCCGGACTGAAGCTTTGAGGGGCCAGTTGGTTGATACTGGCGCATTTGGCATTCACATCACCCGGAGTCAAAATCGTGATCCCCGACGGCTCAATCACCACCGCCGTTTTGCCACAGCTCAGCGTCAGTTTTTTACTGGCCTGGATATAAACCTCATCACTCTTGCTAATAATTTTCATGGCCTTCAGGGAGGTCAGTGCCATTTCATCCCCCTGAGCCTGAATATCCACCTTGCCTTTATTAGCGTAGATTTTGATACCCAGCGTTTTGGCAAACAGGCTGATGATCTCGCCAGCCGCAACGGTGAATTTTTTGAAGACGCTAAAGTCACTGTTCTCGCCGGAGGTCTGAATAAAGTTCTGTCCGCTGCTGATTTGAATACTTTGCGGTGATACCTGAGCTATCCCGCCCGGGGCGCTCATCAGCAACGCGGACTGCTGCAGATCCTTGATAGAGGATTCCAGCAATGTTTTTTGTGCCTGGATTTGCGCGAGTTCAGCTTGTGCAGTGGCTACAGCATCGCTCAGTGACTTCGCTAACTGCTGCGCCTGATTGAGTGTCCCCAGCGCCGCATCCATCGCCAGAACCTGTCCCTGACCTTTGATTTGTGCATCGGCGGTGATGAAAATACCCTGCTGCGCCCGAATAGCTCCCCAGCTGTCCGTCCTGAGCTCAAACCCCTCACCACGCTGCTGTTTTTCGCTGTCGACCAGGTGACCGAGATTCAACTGGCTCTTGCCGCCGTACTCGGTGCTGACCTTGATATGCTCTTTTCCGCGCTCATCGTCCAGGCGGATTTTGTTGTTTGCCGGGGTGCGCAGTACGTTACGTTTGTAGTTACGGATAGTGACGTGGTCGCCGTGCGCCGAGTCGTGCAGCACACCGGCGATGTACGGCCTGTCCGGATTACCGTCCTCAAAGCCAATCGCCACCTCGGTGCCCGCCAGCAGTGGCAGGTGCAGTCCGTAAGTATCTCCGGCATACGGGCGGGACTGACGCACCCACAGGCTTTCAAACCCGGTCTCCCAGTTATCCCGGTCAAACAACATGTTCACGCGATAGCGGCCATCCTTGTCGATATGGCCGTAGGTGTCATTTTCGGTGGTGCTGGTGACGCGGGCCGGCAGCGTACCGGCCATGACGGGGCGCTTACCCGGTTCGGGGCGAAAGCCAACCTCAGCGCTGTCCGGAATGCCGTCAAAGTGCACTTCAAAATCGCGGTCACGGCGGGCAGAACTGGTCATAGCGGTGATGAGCACGCCTTTGCCAAATACCTCCGCCACTTCATACCCGCCGGTGACGTTAAGCACCTGGCCCGGAGAGAGCGTCGGGCAACTGGTGATGGCTCGGGTCTGCGTCTGGCCGTTCAGATAGCGCTCATGCCGGATGCGGGCGTAAAACGCACCGGATTCCGGTGCCGGGTTGCGGTCGTACGTATTGCCCGGCGTCAGGTAGTTGTCGGCCCAGTGATAGGCTTCCCCGTAAGTGGTGGCATCCCCGCGGGTCGCATCGACCTGAGCGTTCATGTCTTCCGTGGCATCGCGATAGTTGTAATCCCGGGTGCTGACCTGCTTCTGCACGACGTGGTGCCGGGATTCCATCCCCCATACCGAGTCCACACCTTCCGAATGCTGCCCTGATGGCGGCACCGACTGCAGAGTCAGGCCTTTCTCGTAGCCCTGTTGGCTGTCGTAGAACTCCACCACGTCAATGTTCAGGCGCGTGTCGGTGGTGAAGCGAAACCAGATACCCACTTCCCCCAGCAGACGGGTGATAAAGTGCAGGTCATCCTCGCCGTACTGCATCACCTGCTCACGGCGCGGGTACGCTTTTGAAAGCGAAAACAGGAAATCCTGTCCGCGCATCCCGTGGCGCTCGCGCAGAATTTTTTCCACAATTTGCGGGACGGACAGGTCCTGGTAAATCGCGTTCTGGTGCGAGCGGTCAAGCAACGCCAGACGCGGCTGTAATGTCAGGGCATAACGGGTTTCATCCTTTGAAGTGCTGAGGCGCTCAAAGCCCGACACCACCCCCTGGATAACCCGGACCGGTTGCTGAATTTTTATGCCGTAGCCCTCGTCAACCGGTGCCTGCAGCGTCAGGGAGGCCGCTTTCATCAGCATCGTTTCTTTGCTGATGGCATGGTCAACGGACGTAAATTCAATACGATAGCTGAACGGCCTACTCAGCGCTTCGTCGCCCACAAAGGCCAGAACGTCGAGCGCTGCCTCACATCCCTTCACCGCCAGCAGGTGATGGTTATGGCTGAACAGAATGCCGGGATGGGTACTCACAATATCGCCCCTTCGCAGGTATTGAACGCAAGTACGATACCCTCTTCCTCACTCCAGCTAAGGGTCAGGGTCTGCGGCTTTTGTTTCGCTGCCATATGACTTAACAATTGCTGACTCAGTACCGGCAGAATTTGCTGGTTGAGGAGGCTGTCGATATTGCGTGCGCCAGTGTCTGGCAACAGGCAGGCTGCGGTCAGCGTGTCGTAGAGGTTTTCTTCGACAGATGTAGTCAGGCCGTAATGGAGGTGTAAGCGCTGGCTTACCTGAGCGAGCTTCATTTCCACGATGGTACGCATCGCGTTTTCTGCCAGGGGACGGTATATCACCGTCTGGAAGCGGGCCAGCAGCGCTGGCTGGAAGTGGTCGCGCAGGATCGGGCGAATCAGCTCATGCAAGTCAGCGTCGGTCGCTTCTGGCTGCTCTTCCAGTAACTGCATGAGATGATCGCTGCCAAGGTTTGAGGTCATCAGAATCACGGTGTTGCGAAAATCAATTTCGCGCCCCTCGCCATCACGCATAAAGCCACGATCAAAAACCTGATAAAACAGGTTCATCACATCACGGTGCGCTTTTTCCACTTCATCCAATAGCACCACGCTGTAAGGGCGTTTTCGGACGGCTTCGGTAAGGATGCCGCCCTGGCCGTAACCTACATACCCCGGAGGAGAGCCTTTCAACTGCGAAACCGTGTGGGGCTCCTGGTATTCAGAGAGGTTAATGGTGATAAGCGACCTCTCACCGCCGTACAGCGCGTCGGCCAGCGCCAGCGCAGTTTCGGTTTTACCCACGCCACTCGGCCCCACCAGCAGGAACACGCCCTGTGGTCCGTTCTCTGACGTCAGGCCGGTTTTCGCCGCGCGAAACCGTTGCGCCAGCTCAGTTAGCGCGGCATCCTGCCCCACAACCCGTTTACCGATCTCATTTTCCAGATTCAGCAGTTCGCTCTGCTCGTCCTTCATCAGGGAAGACAACGGAACGCCTGTCCAGTCGGCAACCACCGTGGCAACGGTGCGCACGTCGACATCCACAGCAATCAACGGGTTACTGTGTTGCATGCCATCCAGCGCTTGTTGCAGCTTTTGGGTTTCACTCTGGCGGGCGATCTCCTGGCGGCTTTCCAACAACTGCGTCGTGAGCGTCAGTTCCTGCCCGTACTGCGCCTCAAGCTCATCAAGACTGACAATCAGGCGCACTTCTTCCTGTTCTATTGCCGCCAGGCGTTCATGGTGGGAGTGATTACCAACGGCGATATCTTCCAGTAGCGCCTGTTTTTCCATTTCAAGCGCCGTGATTTGCGCGCGGATGCGGGTCAGCGGCTCTGGTACGGTATCAAGGCCCATGCGGACTCTGGCTGCTGCGGTATCCAGCAAATCAACCGCTTTGTCCGGCAACTGTCGCCCTGTGAGGTAACGGCGAGAGAGCGTCACTGCGGCCCGTACTGCACCATCAGTAATATGTACACCATGGTGTTCTGCATAGCGGGATTTGAGGCCACGCAACATCAGGCACGCGGTTTCGTCGTCCGGCTCATACACTTTTACCATCTGGAAACGGCGCTCAAGGGCCGCATCACGCTCGAAATATTGCTTGTATTCAGACCAGGTGGTGGCAGCGATGGTACGTAGCTCGCCACGCGCCAGCGCTGGCTTTAGGAGGTTCGCAGCATCTGCGCCGCCAGCCTGATTACCCGCGCCGATAATGGTGTGCGCTTCATCGATAAACAGCAAAATGGGCAACGGTGACTGCTGTACCGCATCAATCACATTTTTCAGGCGCTGTTCAAATTCACCTTTTACGCCCGCGCCAGCCTGCAATAAGCCGAGATCAAGGGTGCGTAAGATGACGGGCTTAAGTGATTCAGGCACATTGCCTTCAGCAATGCGCAGCGCCAGGCCTTCAACTAACGCCGTTTTACCCACACCCGGTTCGCCAACCAGGATCGGGTTGTTTTTACGCCGCCGCGAGAGAATATCCACTATCTGGCGGATTTCGGTATCACGTCCAAACACCGGATCGATTTTGCCCTCTTTCGCTTTAGCGGTGACATCAAGGGTGTACTTATCCAGCATGTTCTGCAGCGCCGGGCTTAGCTCGCCCTCTTTTTCTTCTACCTCAACCGGGTGCCCGACAAGCTCTCTTTCTGCATCATGACGCTGGACCAACTCTGCTTCCTGCTGCCTCTCGGGACGCTCATCTGATTGCGCATCCAGCAATGGCCGCAGGTGTTCAAGCTGGCTGCGACCAAGGGTTAGCAACGGCCAGAGCCCGTCGCAGCGCACCAGATTCTGCTTTCCGACCAGCGCCATCAACAGATGAACACTGCGGATGTGAGCTTCGCCGCTGAGGGAAGCAATCATCCAGGCTTCCTGCATCAGAGTCTGAATACGTTCTGAAAGCTGCGGGCGGTGGCGTACCGAGCGGGGTTGTTTGTCGAGCCAGGCGAGTAAATCCTGCCAGATGCTGTCCATATCCCACTCGTAGCGGCGCGCGAGCACCGTCAGGTCACCTTCACCCAGTTCGAGTAGTTTCAATAACCAGTGCTCCGGCAGGATCTCCGCCTGCGCCCGCGTCTGGCACAGAGAAGCAGCCCCTTCCATCGCGCGGGCACAGTAGGGGTTCAGACGTCGTAGCAAAATGGCGGGGTTTTCCATAACTTTCTCTCTTTATCGATTCCTGGGCACGCTACCGCCCTCGCAGTTTCCTGTATGAAGGAGACCCGGATGCGCGAGGTCAGGCAGGCAGATTGTGAGTTTCTTTGCTGAGCCCCCGCGCGTGGCAGAGACTCAGCAAAAAAGCGGACAGAGGGGGATCTGTCCGCTAAAAACTTACGCAGTGGTACGTTCGTTCCAGGAGTCGGAATGAATGATGTTGCCGTCTTTGTAGGTCCAGGTGATTTTTTCGTAGCGCAGTTCAATGCGCTCAAGGTGGTTGTGTTTCTCCTTTGAAGGCTCTTTGATGTCGTGCATCAGCGGAGCGACTTTCACAAGCTTCACGTTTTCCAGTTTGGTGTTGAAATACTCCACTTCCTGGCCCGCATCGTTGATGCGATACCATTTGAACTCAGCGCTTTTCAGGGTCTGGCCAGTGGTCACCGCTTTGTACAAATAGGGGCTGGAAGAGTCGATTTCCTTGGTGAACAGGAACGGCGTATGGATACGGGTACCGGTCAGCTTGCCGGTATTGTTATCAGTGGGGATATACAGGGTATGTTCCTGCGCGACGACTTCGATGCTGCCTTCACGGTCTTTCACATCAACGGAACCTTTGATGTCCGCGCCGCCGTCGTCTTTCAGCCACAGATAGACTGGAATTGCCATATGATTTACTCCATTTAGTTTTGAGAAACGTCATCATCCTGAGATGACGCTGAGGTTTTGCCCGGCATCTGACAGGCATCCGCCTGAGGAACCAGACTGATTTCGACACGACGGTTAAGTGCACGCCCTTCCGGAGTGTCATTCGTTGCAACAGGTCGGCTTTCGCCATAGCCCTGCACGGCAAAACAGCTTTCCGGCACGTCGCCCGTATCGCGCATCCAGTTGCGAACTGATTCAGCACGTTTCAGGGAAAGCTGCTGGTTGAAGTGGTCATCGCCCACGTTATCGGTATGTCCGGACACCACGATCAGCCAGCCCGGCTTCGCCTTAATCCCGACAAGCGCATTCACCAATAACTTCATGGAACTGGGTTTCAGCACCCAAAGACCTGTGTCGAACAGGGACATACTGTCGAGGCGGACGATTTTCGGCGCCGCCACGGGTTCTTGTTTCGGTGGTGGTGGGGGCATGTAGGAGCGGATCGCATCCAGCACTGGTGCACGCAGACGTTCGCCAGGAAAAAGACCGAGGCTCATACGAAGCGGTTCGCCATTGCGCGCCCAGTCATCAAGCTGAGCGGAGTCCCGACGTAAAACCGTGACTGCATCAGCCTTCGGGCCATAGTCATCCATGGAAATCCGGTCATAGCGGGCGATGTCAAAACTCAGACGGTGCAATAACTGGCGGTTGTTCCAGCCACTGCAGAGCAGGCACACAATGCTCACAAACGTTAAAAGTCCGAGCGCACAGCGCCAGGCGCGATCACGAGGCGTGATGCCTCGCCCTTCAGGCAGGAGCGGGAGAACAACGTCCGGAAACAGTGGCATTACTGTGCTGTCAGTCCCGACAGGTTGCCATCCCGCAACGTGCTGCATCGCGGTATGCCCTGTCAGCCATGCAGTCCAGACGGAAGTGGCGAGACTGCCGGAAAGGATCGGGCCAATTCCCCATAACATTGCAGTGGGTGTCACTGGCGGGATGTCCGGATTTTTATCCGTAAAAACTGCTTTGACGTGGCGATGAAACCAGTCCATAAGGCTGTTCATCAGCACCTGTTGCTGCATTGCCACCACACCACCTGCCGTGATCCAGGTGGAAATGGGACTGGGCGCTGAGCCCTCGCGCCAGATACGAATACCCTCTCCTGGCATAGCGGCTTGCCAGAGCATGTCGCTCATCATCGCGCTACCGACCTGGACGCTCAGAACCAGCGGCACAGCAAACCCAGTTTCACGACGCAATTGACTGATTTGCCAGCGAAGCGCAAGTAAGCGGCTGGTCAGGGCTTCGCTGTCTGCATGCTGCTGCGGACAGACGCTGACCATCACCGAAAGCTGACGCCCCCAGTCAGGACGTTGCCATAACAACTGACGGGCTACCTGCGCAAGGTCCTGGCTCTCTTCCACTCTGATCCAGCATCCCTGAGTGACGGTTAGCACCTGCGCCTGTTCTGGCCAGGATTGTGGTAAATCACCACAAACCAGCACCACCGGCTGGCGATACGTCGCTTCAGGAAGATTATCCAGGCTCAACGTCGTGTCATGCTCTGCCCGACGGTTTATGCCATAGCAGGCTGCTGCAATAAGGCCCAGTAAAACCAGTAAGATGAGAACAGAAACCAGCCGGGATGCCGGTATAAACCATAAGCACACAACTGCACTCAGCAGAGCAGCCCACAACGCAAGCCAACGCCGTTGCACCGAACTCATCTCACCGTCCCGGGTAACAACGTCACCAACATCTGATCGAGCCAGTGGCTCAACCCCCACCACAGCCCGACGATCACCAGAACGCTCAGGCCAATGCGCACAGGCAAGGGAGACAACCAGTCCCACATCCCCCGTCCCGCACGACTTTCTGCCAGTACCGGATGGGTTTGCGGATAGCTGAAGGGAGAAACCTGGTCGTTGAGCGCTTTAACCAGCTTCTGACGCTCAGGGTCATTCAACGATCGGAATTCACCGAGGAAGCCCAGCATCATGACGCGTTGAAAACAGGTGAGGACCGCGTTATCAGGCGCAGGCTCACGCAGTACATCCCGCATACGGTTACACAGGGTGTCACCGGCATCCATCGTGCCGAAGAAATAGCCCTGGAGCGGAATGTCATACCATTGCACGCAAGCGTCGTCCTCTACGCCACGCCCTTTGACCGCCTCATCAAGTAATGCGCAAAGTGCTGTAAGAATATGCTCACAGCTGGCGTCATCCAGCTCGGCCTCCTTCAGTGCGTGTTGTACCCGCTCTATATCAGTAACACAGCGTTCCCACAGGATCCGTCCTTCGCCCTCCTGAAACCGGGGGCCATGACGCAGGCTGATTACCTGTAGCCAGCTGTTCTGCAGCAGCGCGTCAATATCAATGGATGCGGCGGTGCCGTATTTACGCGCGTTCATGTTCTCAGTACCGCAAAGAGTTCAAGTTCAGGCTCACCGAGCATGCCAGGTACATAAAACATGCAACTGCCACTTTCGAGCATCGCCATCCCCTCAGGACGGGAGATGTCGAGGCTAAAGTACTGATTCTCCAGACGTAACGGAATTGCAGCCGGAACATGGCGCAGCGGTGTCAGCGGGATTCCGACGCGTGATGAATTGACAATCCCTCTGACGTGATCCGGGCTGCCCACTTTGCACTGTCGTGGAAACTGCTCCTGCAACTGCGCGACCGGAATGGGCGAGCGCACTGACAGATAGTAATCAGCCCCTTCACGCAGGCGGGGATCGTGCAAACGCGCCTGCCAGAAATGCAGTCGCTTATCGTGTTCGAGCTCGATGGAAATCACACGTGAAGGCAGGCTTGCTTCCAGTAGATCGCTCAGTAAATCAAACAATGGCGGGAAAACGGCATTGAGTTGCTCGTGCTGCCAGGCCGGAATGGCGCTAATCTGATGCTCCAGGGAGAACGTAAGCAGGCTGCCGGCGAGTCTTGCAAGTTCAGGATACAGTCGTTCTGCCGGGCTTTGTGGGAATCTCAGAAACTGACCAAGCACCGGTTCCGCACTGTTCAGCGCATTTAACAGCCAGAAAAGGGAAACATCAGCCACCGCAAAATCGGCCATCCGTTCATTGCTTTCACGGCGCATGGCCATCAGACGCGTCAGACGAGCGCGCAACTGAGTCATCAATTGGTCGAGCTGGGTTACCAGCCAGCGACTCCCCTGCACTGTCAGCAGCGGGGGAATAAAGGTGGCATCCAGCGTCCAGCCACCCTGTAAATCCTGCTGAAGACGGGCAACGGGGCAGGTAAGGTAATCACTGTTATTTTGGTGGGCAAAGCGTAGCGTCAGTTCCGACTGCATGACGGCAATCTGGCGCGTATCGTCACCAAACTGATTGCGTACATCGTGCCAGCGCTGCCGGTAACGTATCGGGCGCTCAGCGACCTCATCAGGTTTCAGGCAGTTACCACCATTTGCCCGTAGCAGAGGCAAAGCCAGCACCACCACAACCTCATGCGCTTCCCCATCCAGTGACAAAGCCGGAGGCAGTGCATCAGCATTATCGGTATCCACAAGCGTACCGTCCTGAAAACGGACATGGAGCTTATGGGCTTTTAAACGACCGAGTTTTAATGCTTCCGGTTCAAAGGTCGATTCAATCACCCCCCATGGATGGTTAAGACCCATTCGGGCAATACATTCCACAGACCAGGCCGCATACGCGACCTGCTGTTGAAAGTGTTGGGGCGAAATCATAATCCCTCTGCCCCATAGTGGTTGTTCCGCTTTCATCGGCTTCCTGCCTTCGTTACGCTTTCGCCTTCGGCATCTGCGAGACCAGCGACAGGTTGACATCCATGCCTTCGACCTGGAAATGCGGGATGGCATAGAGTTTCACGCGGAAGAAGCCCGGGTTATCTTCAATATCTTCAACCACCACCTTCGCATCACGTAACGGGTGGGAAGCCTGCAGTTCATCGCCCGGATCGGTCATTTCCGTGACCAAACCACGTACCCAGGTATTCAGCTCCAGCTCCAGCAGTCGGCGATCTTTGGTAGTGCCGATGTTTTCCCGCTGGATCAGCTTCAGATAATGAGCAATGCGTGATAACAGGAAGATGTAAGGCAGACGCGCATTAATGCGGCTGTTAGCAGTGGCGTCCGCGGTGTCGTACAGGGCGGGTTTCTGAGTGGAATTCGCCGAGAAGAAGCACGCGTAGTCACGGTTTTTATAGTAAGAGAGCGGAATGAAGCCCAGATTAGCGAACTCGAACTCACGCGTTTCCGGGATCATGACCTCCGACGGGATTTTTACCTGGTTGCCGGTGCCCAAATCGTAAAGATGGATCGGCAGATCCTGAACCGCGCCACCCGCCTGCGGGCCGCGAATTTGCACGCACCATCCGTTATTAATAAAGCTGCGAACCATATTCGCCGCAAAGGCGAATGACGCATTGGTCCAGAGATACTTCTCGTGATCGGGCCCTTTTACTTCTTCAATGTAATTGAAGCTGCGCACCGGAACCGTATCTGGCCCGTAAGGCAAACGCCCAAGCACGCGAGGCATCGTGAGCCCGATATAGCGAGAGTCATCCGTATCCCGGAAGGATTTCCACTTGATGTATTCGGCACGATCAAAGTAGTTGCCGATATCCTTAATGGCCGCCACGTCTTCCATTGAGTTTTTCAGGAAGAAAGCCGGGCCGACGGAGCCGATAAACGGCATATGCGCGGCAGCGGCGACTTTAGAAATATTACGCAGCAGCGCGATATCCTGCGGGCTGGCGTCAAACTCATATGACGAAATCACGGCACCAATCGGTTCGCCGCCGGGAGTGTCGTACTCCGCAATATAAGTGTGCCCATAAAGGCCGCTCTGCGTAATTTCCGGAGCGTCCTCAAAATCCTGGCGCAGATCGTCTTTAGAAATATCAAGGATTTCAATTTTGACGTTCTGACGAAAATCGGTGCGATCAATCAGATGCTTAAGGCCGCGCCACTGGGATTCCACTTTCTGAAATTCCTGATGATGCATGACCTCGTCCAGTTGACGACTGATCTGGTAATCCAGTTCGGCAATGTGATGATCAAGGAGGGATTTATCGAGTTTCTCGACCTGCTGACCAGATTTTTTCAGGCGCTGTAACAGGACCTGAACCGCCGCCGTCACACGCTCATCGGCGGTGGCGTCTGCGAGAGCCTGGCTGTCCTGCCAGGTATCGATATCGCCTAACGCAGCGACGGGTGTGAGATTGATTTTTTCAAATAAAGAAGCGTAAACACCTGACGCTTCAGCATGCTCCCGGACCAGGGTTTCGCCGGTTTGTGAAGTAGAATTCTGTACAGACATCAGCATTGTCTCGTGTTAATCCGTGAATAACTCAGGCATCTTTCGGTGCGAGGGAAGAAAGTTCTGTGCGCAATTCATCGCTCAAGGCGGGATCGCGTAATATCGCTTCCAGCTCTTTTCTGAAGGTAACGTTATCGAGCAGATTGGATTTCAGATCGCGCAACAGATTGCGCATCGCGAGCATCGCTTTTAATTGTGGGATTTGGCGTGCAACCTGTTCCGGTTCGAAATCTTTCATATCCCGGAAAGTTAACGTCACGTTTTCTTCGCTGCCGTCTCCCGCCAGTGTATTTTCTACCGCGAGATTGACCGAAGGCGAAAACTCCGCGAGCACACTATTAAAGTTATTTTTATTGACGTTAACTTTTCCGCGTTCGGAAAGAGGAAGATGTTCCTGACCATTGCTGAAGTCGCCTGTCACTAATAATTTAAGAGGCAGTTCAACCTTTTTTTGAGCGCCTCCTGTATGCAAGGCCAGCTTGATATTTACGCGTGCTTTAGGAATTTCTTTCTGATAAGAAGACATAGCATGTTCCTTCATAAGAGAGTGTTTCAGACGGCAGAACCGCGGCAACTCAGAAGCTTCCCACGACAACACTCCACCGCATCCACAGCGATGAATAAGTATTACTTAAACAGGTAGTTACTCTGAAAATGCTACGCTCGTTGCGGTTATTAACAATCACTATGGGGAATCAAATTGTAAGAGCCCGTGACTGAAAAAGGGTCAAAGGCATAATTAAATTAAAAGCAAACAAGTAAAAAAGAGTCACAAGCCGCATAACTACTGATAATTTCCGCCATTGTCTCCAGGAGGAAAAACTTATTTAAAAATTAGAAATATTTCAAAATGGTTACATATATAACTCTAATAAGGGAGATAGCCTTTAAAAATGATTAATAAGGCACCAAAAACATTCTGAAGATAAATAAATCAAATACAATATAAATACACAGCAAATATCATTTTAAGATTAAGGAGTGAGTGAAATCGCAATGACTGAGGGAATTTTCATAGCAAATAGTCAACCCTAACATTTCTGAAATAACGACGTATAAGGCGCCATACTTATTGCATGCTAAAAAATAACCTTGTTTATTTTAAATAATTTCAGTCAATTATTTTAATTATCAATTACGCCAAAAAAACAAAGCCCCTGAATGAATATTCAGAGGCTTTATCTTACTTATTTGTCATATTGCTGAGGTCATTAATTCGAGAATACCCAGCGGCAGACAAAAATGGCGTTAGCGAAGATCCTTCACCGCAACGTGGTCCATATCGTCAAAGACCTGGTTTTCACCAACCATGCCCCAGATAAAGGTATACGCTTTCGTTCCAACACCGGAGTGGATTGACCAGCTTGGTGAAATGACCGCCTGTTCGTTCTGCATCACAATATGACGCGTCTCTTGCGGCTGGCCCATCATATGGAATACACAGCTATTTTCTTCCATGTTGAAGTAGAAATAGACTTCCATACGACGCTCATGGGTATGGCAAGGCATGGTGTTCCACAGATTGCCCGGCGCGAGTTCGGTCAGCCCCATGCTCAGTTGGCAGGTTTCCAGTACATCCGGGACAAAATATTTATTGATGGTACGACGGTTGCTGGTGACGTCTTCGCCCAGGGTAACAGGCGCGACATCCGCAGGGGTTACGCGTTTTGTTGGATAAGTCAGGTGCGCAGGCGCGCAGTTGTAATAGTAGCGCGCCGGATTCGCCGGGTCGGTGCTTTCAAACACCACTTCCTGCGCACCCTTGCCCACGTATAAACCGTCACGGTGGTTCATTTCGTAGCAGGTGCCGTCCACGCGGATCAGGCCCGGGCCGCCGATGTTGATGACGCCCAGTTCACGACGCTCCAGGAAGTAAGTCACACCCAGTTGTTTACCCACTTCGCCGCCCACGCTCACCGTGCGGTTAACCGGCATGACACCGCCCACAATAATGCGATCGATATGGCTGTACGTCATGGTGTACTCATCAGCCACGAAAATCTTTTCAATCAAAAACTCTTTACGTAACCCGGTGGTGTCCAGGGTCTTAGCGTGCTCGCTATGAATACTTTGGCGTACGTCCATTAGGTCTCCTCAGTGACGTTACGGGGGCTAAGAATAACGCCCGTTATTATTAATTCAGCATATTCAACAATAAAAAGTACAAACTCTTTACATTAATTTTCGCTAATACCGATCTTAACAAAACCAAAAATCAATATTGTGACGAAGATAACTAAAACAACGTTTCATTTCTATTGAATCAATATTCCAATAGATCAATAGTATCACCACTGATGAGCGAGACTCTGGTTTTACTTAATCCGCAGGTGAAAAAGCGCAGCGGCCAGACAGCACTGACGCCAGTCATCACGCCCCTCGGGGGACAAACGTCACGACTCGCGTAGAGACAAATTCTTTTTTATTAGCGGCTTGCGAAATATATCCGCTGATACCAGACATCTAAGTTAACGAGGCCTGTACATGAAAATTAAAGCGACTATGGAACGAATTCCTGGTGGGATGATGCTCATTCCGCTACTACTCGGCGCCATTCTTAATACTTTTGCACCTGACACCGGCGCTTATTTCGGTTCTTTTACTAAAGGGATGATCAGCGGAACGGTACCAATTCTGGCGGTGTGGTTTTTCTGTATCGGGGCATCAATTGATTTACGCGCAACGGGCACCGTATTGCGTAAATCCGGTACGCTGGTTCTTACAAAAATTGGTGTTGCCTGGGTCGTGGCCATGATTGCCGCATCGTTTATTCCGGAAGGCGGAATTCAGACGGGTTTCTTCGCCGGTATTTCAGTGCTGGCGATCGTTTCCGCTATGGATATGACGAACGGCGGTTTGTATGCCAGCCTGATGAACCAGTACGGCACGAAAGAAGAGTCCGGCGCATTCGTTCTGATGTCGCTGGAATCTGGCCCGCTGATGACGATGGTGATCCTGGGTTCCGCTGGTCTGGCATCGTTCGAACCGCACCACTTTATCGGCGCCGTTCTGCCATTCCTGATTGGCTTTACCCTGGGCAACCTGGATCACGATCTGCGCGCCTTCTTTAGTAAAGCTACGCCGGTGCTGATCCCGTTCTTCGGCTTCGCGCTGGGTAACACCATCAACCTGGCGGTTATCGTGCATACCGGCCTGCTGGGTATCGTTCTGGGCGTCGCGGTTATCATCATTACCGGTATCCCGTTGATTATTGCTGACCGTGTCATTGGCGGCGGTAATGGTACCGCAGGCGTGGCAGCCTCTTCTGCGGCGGGCGCGGCGGTGGCAAACCCGGTCATTATTGCGCAAATTAACCCGGCATTTGAGCCCGTCGCTGCCTCTGCAACCGCGCTGGTCGCCGCGAGCGTTATCGTCACCGCTATTCTGGTGCCGATTATCACCGCGCTGTACGCCAAACATGTCGGCGGACATAAAACAGAGCCGGTGAAAGAGCCGGAACAGCAAGTTCAGCATCATTAATCGCTGACCAATAAAAAACGCCGCGCGGTAACGTGCGGCGTTTTGCTTTGTAAAACAATGCCCGTTTCAGGCGGCAAGCGGATCGGTCAGGACTTCGTCCACCATTGCCCCCGCCAGACGCGAAGCGGAACACAAACGCGGCATACCCAGCGCCACGCTTTTCCAGCTTTGCGTGACCGACCAGCACACCGGTTGACGTTCGCTGTCGCTCCAGTTTCCCAGCCAGCTCAGGGTATCTTTATAATCCAGCAAGCCGGGTGTCGGCGGTGAATTAAGCCACTGCTGATAAAAATGGCGGGTCATCGGCGCGGCGCTCACGCTTTTGGCGAGCAATTCCGTCGCTTGCTGGCGAATCTCTTCCAGTAAAACGTCACGTACCCGTGGCGTACCCAGGCGAATGGCGGCCCCGCATCGTCCCCAGCGCAATTCTTCCAGCACGACATAACAGCGCCCCGCCGGAGAAAATTCGCCGTAATGACCGGTGCGCCAGCGAGCGAATACCGCCTCAATATGATCGCGGCCTTCATTTTCCAGCCCGCGCGACGCCAGTTCATTTTCAAGCCGTGTCGCACACTGCGAATAATAACTGCCTAACTGTTCCAGTTGCGTCACCAGCGCAGGTTCGCGACCCGGGATTTCAGCCAGTAACGCCTGAGCTATCAGGCTCAACGCCATATGTCCGGGCTGGCGATACTGACTCACGCCATCCAGTAATCCTGGCAACCATTGCGCGCCTTCCGTCATGGTGGAGGTCGCCCACCAGTTCGGTAAATTCGATTGCGCCAGCAGCTCTTTTTGCAATCGCTCGCCAATGGCCTGCTGATGGGGAACCGATGGCATCATGCGCCGCTGTTGCACAGCCAGCGCGGTATCGACCATCCACTTATCCGTCACGCTTTGCAAATGGCGTCCCGGTCCATCAAGTAAAGCGGTCTGCCTCATACACCATACTCCACAGCAAAAAGGGTTTGGATATCATCACGCAATAACCGGGCATCTTCGTAAATGAAACCGGCCGTGGCATTGCATTGCTGTAATTGTTTGCGCAACGCCAGAAGCGCATCTTCATTTTGTTGGCGGGCGACCAGACTTTGCTGAAGACTGGCTTCAATTGATGACAGTGCGCCGGAAAATTCGGCGAAAAAGCTGGCAAGCCCGGCGCTAACCGAAACATCGATTTGGGTATCCATCGCCTGACGCACCTGTTCGCTGAACTGCTCGATATGCTGATACAGTTTTTGCTCAAGCCCCGGAATATCAATGACAAAACGCCGCGCACTGGCGGTGTAACCTTCCCAGCCCCATTCAGAACTGTTTAGCCAGCGCACCACCGTTCCCTTCATACCGCCACGTCGCGGCGCCCGGTTAAGTGGCAGCGTTTGCTGATCGATCGCGTCATTAAACAGCGAGTGCGCGTTAAAATTGAGTTGATTCGCGCTGAACACTGGCAGCGTGATATGGGCCTTGAACCCCGCCTGGATTAGCCCGTCGGCGACGCGCGTTTCAATGGGATGCAGGGCATCGCGCAGTGTTCGCGTCAGGGTCGTTTCAAGCTGGCTGAAGAGCGTCGCCAGATCGCGAATTAAGCCCTCCTGGAAACCCAGCATAATCACATCGCAGGAAGCACGGATTTTATGTAATAACGTCCGCGCTTCACTTTCCGATTCCAGCATCATTTGCTGGCAGCCGGGCTCGAAATCGCGTCGACGATGGGGATCGTGACGGCCAATGCCGCTTAGCGAGACTTCCGGAATTTGCCCACTGCGAAAATAGCTGCCAAGGCTTTCCACCATCCGCCGTTGATAATCGGCGATGCATGCCGCGCCGCTTTGCAGCGCCTGGGCGACTTCATGCTGGACTTCATCCCGCACGCCGTTGCGCGAAGATTGCAGTTCGTCGATATTCTGGCGCAGTCGCACAATGCTCTGTTGCAGTTGGTCGCTGGCGATATCAAGCCCCTGGCGGCGGAACGTCATATACGTTTGCGCACTCTGGGCGTAGTTGAGCAATTTATGAGACGCAGAGCGCAGCGCATACAGCGATGCATTCGCATGCGCTGCATGTAGCACAGTCTTAATGGGCTGCTCAAACAGAGAGTCTTCCCACAGCAATTCGGCGGCCTGGCGTAGCGCCGTGACATCTGTCAACGACTCGGTCCGCCAGCGGCGGCCCAGTGCCGCCTCGGCGAAATCCTGCACCCAGAGTTGCTCGGTATGCGACGGCAACTGGCCTTTATGGATCAATTCATGGCGGGCGCGGTTAGCCAGGTATCCCCACATTGATGACACCGGGAAAATATGGTCGGGCTCGATATGCCCTTTCATCAGCGTGCCGGAAACCAATGCCCGGACCTGATCTTCATCGTCGCTGTTACGATCTTTCTGGTCGAATTTGTTCACCAGCGCGTATAAAGGAATGGATTTCCCCACCGTCGACAGCGCCTGGCGCACCTCTTCATCCGAGACCGATTTGAGTTGGGTGTAATCCATCACGGCCAGCACTGCCGATGCGCTTGCCAGCTGTTCCTGCAACATTTTCTGCAGATGCGGCTGCCCGGCTTCGTTCGGGCCCGGGGTGTCTAATAAGGTTAATTGACCCAGCCCCTGATCCATGCCCGCCAGATGAACGAATTCCACGTGGATAAAGGGAATATGCTCAATCGCCGTATACGCGCTGAAAGGAAACGCCACATCCAGCACTTTCGACAGGCGCACCAAATCGTTCAGGCTTTTCAGGCAATGAAAGATGGGTTGCGCGCCAAGGTACTGTTTCTCAAATTTGGTGCCGTTGATAATGCGCAACAGCAGACTGTCCATGTCTTTATCAATTTCCAGCTGCGTGGCGAGGATTTCCCGGCGATATGCGCGAAGCTTTTTCTGCAATTCCGCCATCAGCGTTTCAATCGGCCCTACATGAGGGAAATTCAGGATCGGTTCAACCTGACCAGGCGTATGGCGGATAAGCGTCGGCAACGCGGTCATCGGGCGGTTACGGTTGGGCAGCACCTCTGTGCCGACAATGGCATTGATGGTGGTCGATTTACCCGCCTTCATGGTTCCAACAATCGCTAACACCATTTCCTGGTGCGTGACCTTACGCAGTTCATTGCGCAAGGTTTCCTGTTGAACCTCAACGCCCGTATGGCTGAAGTGGAGAGGATGAATAGGGGCAACCCGGGCGCCCTCCAGGCCAGATGGATTTTCCTGCACGGCCAGCGGGATTTTTTTAAGCATATCCAGGTTATGCATGGCGAGGTGGATTAACCGCTCCGCCTCCTGGCTTAATTCAAAAATTGTCTGTGTATGCATAAAATCTTTCCTTAATGCAAATTATCTTTGATTTTATTTGCTTTATCTTTTTATTAGTTAGTAACGCCTTTTATAATTACCTGCAGGAAATACATCTAAAGATGTTAAAACGCTGTTTTGGTCGCCGGAAAATAACCAGTTTGTCCATCTGGTGTGTTAATCAGTGTGTGAATATTTATTGCCACCGCAAAATGGTCTATTTATGCCCTTAAGGGCGAAAGCTACCCTGAACGGGCAAATAAGCCATCCGGGTAAAAGTGATAATTTTTCGCTGCACTGCGTCATATTAGCAGCTTTAGCGAGAGTCGAATCCCACAGAATAATAAATATCATTTAAGAGGCCAGAATAACACCGCAACAACACAAATCACGATATATGTTTCGCATATTTGCGCTAAAATTTAGGTTATTGACAATCTTCATCAAACTTCCACGACAGTCATGTGCGCATTAACAATAAAACCTGATAAACCCCATGGATTTAGGTTATAATCCTCGGTTTTTGCGGGTCATTACCCCCTTTTTCAATGCGTTTGCTGTTGTTAGCGCACTACCGTTTCAAGAGGAAATTTCAATGCAACTTCCCCACTGCCCTCAGTGCCAGTCCGAATACACTTATGAAGATAACGGCATGTTCATCTGCCCGGAGTGCGCGCATGAATGGAATGCCGCCGAAGAGGTTGCCGATACCGACACACTGATCGTGAAAGACGCTAACGGCAATCTGCTGGCGGATGGCGACAACGTAACGGTCATTAAGGACCTTAAGGTGAAAGGCAGCTCTTCGATGCTGAAAATCGGCACCAAAGTGAAAGGCATTCGTTTGGTTGAAGGCGACCATAACATTGATTGCAAAATCGACGGTTTCGGCCCGATGAAACTGAAATCAGAATTTGTAAAAAAGAACTGATTCACGTCCTTTCCCTGCGCGGCCAACCGCGCAGGGACTCTCTGTCATCCCGTAATACCTCATCATCCGTACCGGCGCGCTATAAAGATAAAGGTGTGACGGCCAGGGAACGCCTTAACACTCCCCTCTCCGGCGTTGATTCCCTTTTGTTAAACCTGGTTTAAAATTATATTTTTATTTATTTCGAGAGTTGATAATTAAATTATTAATTTCATATAAATCAAAAGGTTAAGATTAATTGATAACTTAACAACCAATAATGGCAGATTTTTATGCATATTATAAAGCTATTATTAACGCTAAAGATAATAATTCCGATCCTGATAAACAATAAATCTGTTATTAACGTCATGCCCGTTAATTAAAGAGGTAATTTATTCGCCAGTTATTATTTACAACCCATGAAGGATATATTCTTATTGAAAATGATATCCTGAGGCCGACCACTCACTTGCAAGTTATATCACTTATATTTGCGGCAGATTTATTAACGCCAGTTGTTTCAGCAATGACGAGTTGATAGCACATCCGTACCATGACGTTCGCCAGCCTGTGACGGATGTTAAAACAGGGACCGGCCTGTAAAAAGCGCTGTAAGAATGGCGATTCCTGTTGGATGCGCGCCAGGCCCGTTCCGGTTGTCGGCAATAACCAAACGTGTAGTGATATGTCGATTCGAGCGAAAGACCATCCCGAAGAAAGAGCACGTGCTGCCAGGCTGTTTAAAATACTAATAGGCAACAGACCAGGTCGTTGCGATGCTGCCAGCGGTCATATGCTTACGCAAGGCGGCCGGGTGATACTCGCCACGCTTCCAGCTTCCGTCGAGTGGGGATTGAAACGGCAGAGCGCTGCCACCGTTAATGCGGTCAATGACGGACTGATGAATCATCAATGATGAATGCCCCGGCATGGGAAAACGCCGCGTCGCCGTGTTCTGCCAGAAAGTTGGAGGAAACCAGCTACAGTGAAGCGGTCCCAGGCCACTGCCTGCGATGGGATACATATCAATGGACAATCCCAAATCGCTCAGTACATCGCGCATCCAGCGCAAGGCGGTATTGGCCAGCGCGCTCTCATCGCTTTCTCTGTCAAAACCGCCGCCAATATCTTCATGGATGCCCGCAAACAGCACCTGCAAAAGCCGGTCGCGCGGCTCCCACAGCACTGGCCCTAACTCGACGCGCTCCTCGTCAATCGCCACCGCATGTAATCCATATTTCACCCTGGCGCCAAGCGTTGAAGAAGCGAAGCGAAACACATCGGCGCGTTTGTCGTGGTAATACGCAGGTATTCCCTTTTTGCCGACCGTATCAAAGACGGCGACCGCCTCAACCGGCACATTGGCGATAGTGTCTTCGGGTTTTGGGCGATGCAGAAAATAGCCAGGCAGATCGTACAACACCTGCTCCAGTAGCTCTCCATCCAGATGCGGGGCATGCGCACGATACTGCGTCCACACTGCCGCTGCCCGTTGCCAGGCGTCGCGTTGATTGTCCCCGGAAAAGCGTAAGCTCGCGTTATTAAGCAATCCCCGATCGAGGATCAGATCGGCCAGCGCACGCACGGTATATGCGCCACGGCTAAATCCGATCAGCCAGATCCGATCGCCCGGCTGGTAATGTCGGCTGATAAATGTAAAACCCCTGACAACGGGGACGATAAACCGGGCACCAAACGCCCCTTCCAGACCGTTCGCAAACGCATTATTCGGGTCGCCCACCCCATGAATATACTTTGCGACCTGTAAGACTTCCCCGTCGGTACCCCGCCAGGTTTTCTCCTGTTCATTGGCTAACAGCAGGCTGTTTTGATCCACTTCGCCTCGCAGCGCCATAAACAGCTGGTAAACATTGCCAGCCCGAACCGGACTGTGTTGAATGTCATGGCCTGGCCCGCCCCAGACGCCATCCGCACAAAAGACAATGTTTTTGCTCATCGTTTATTCCCGCTGCCAGAGGTTTATTTCACATCCTGTTATGTGGGTTAATCGTCCGTTCACCTTCCTCGCAGCCATCCCCGAAAAAAACGCACAATCCGCACCCCATAAGCAAAGAGAATCAAGGCGCGCACTGCCCTACGACAAAAGTAGGTAGCTGAATGCATTCTCTAATAAATCCGCCCGAATAACGGTGAATCTTCATTCGATTGCCATGTTTCATTAACCGGATCGTCACATTCCCCGGTCAACATACAGTAAAAGCTTATGGCGGGTGCCTCCGGCAACGCCATTACGCACACTCTTCCGCGAGGCATTGAACGTTATGCACGTATCCAGACATCCGACCAGCTACCCGACCCGTTATCAGGAAATTGCCGCCAGACTGGAAGAAGAGTTAAAGCATCATTACCGCTGCGGTGACTATCTGCCGGCAGAGCAGCAACTGGCAGACCGCTTTGCGGTCAACCGGCATACGTTGCGCCGCGCCATCGACCAGCTGGTGGAACGCGGCTGGGTACAGCGCCGCCAGGGCGTCGGCGTAATGGTGCTGATGCGGCCGTTTGATTATCCGCTCAATGCCCAGGCGCGCTTTAGCCAGAATTTACTGGAACAGGGCAGCCACCCCACCAGCGAGCGCCTGCTGGCCGTGCTGCGTCCGGCGTCAAATCAGGTGGCGCAGGCGCTGGATATTGTTGAAGGACAGAACATTATCCACCTGCGCACATTGCGCCGGGTTAACGGCGTCGCCCTGTGCCTTATCGACCACTATTTTTCCGAGCTTGCCTGGTGGCCTGCATTGCAGGGCTTTAGCCAGGGTTCGCTACATGATTATCTCGACCAGCAGTGTAAGGTGCGCCTGCTGCGTACGCAGACGCGCATCAGCGCGCGCCGTGCCCAGGCCAAAGAAAGCAAATTGCTCGAGATACCCAATATGGCGCCGCTGATATGCGTGCGCACGCTTAACCATCTTCACGAGGTGGCGAAACCTGCGGAGTATTCCGTCAGCCTGAATCGCGCCGACCTGATTGAATTCACAATGGAGCACTAATGGAAGCAACGCATGGCACTCATGCCCAACGCCAGTTGGGTGACTGTTTTATTCAGGCGCATGGAGAGAACGCATGAGCTTAACCACCGCTTTTTCTGCGCCGGTACACGATGCACAACACAGCTTTCGTCGACTGCTCAAGGCCATGAGCGAGCCGGGAATGATTGTTTCTCTTCATCAGTTGCCCCACGGTTGGCCGCCATTCGGCCAGGCCACGACCAGCGTCCTGCTTACCCTGGCGGATCACGACTCGCCGGTGTGGCTGAATGCGCGCATGAGCAACGATTTTGTCCGTCAGAATCTGCGTCTTCATACTCACGCGCCGATCACCGACGATCTTGCCAGCGCGCTGTTCGCCGTGGCCGACGAGACGCTGACGTCCATGCAATTGAACTTACTGTCGCAGGGGAGCGCGGTGGTGCCGGAAACCAGCGCCACGCTGATTATGCAGGTCAGCAGCCTGAGCGGCGGGCGCATGCTGCGTCTGACGGGGGCGGGGATTCATGAAGAACGGATGGTTGCGCCGCAATTGCCGGAATGCGTGATCCATGAGCTGACCGAGCGCCCACATCCTTTTCCGCTGGGGATCGATTTGATCCTGACCTGCGGCGATCGCCTGCTGGCCATTCCACGCGCCACGCACGTAGAAGTGTACTGACGTCGCGGCTCGGCCAGCCGAAGGCATGGGGCTAACGATCGTATTCGTCCTCCAGCCGCCGCTCTTCGTCTTCCAGCTGCTGACGTTCGCGGTCCAGCTGGCGCTGACGTTCGTCCAGTTGACGGTGTCGATCCTCAAGCTGCCTGCGCCTGTCATTATACTGGCGGCGCTGATCGTCAGAACGCTGCCATCCCCGATCGTCACGCCGGTCGTCGCGTCGGTCATCATTCTGCGAATACGCGTCATCAATAGCGCGGGTGATTGAGCTGACGGTATCGTCGATGACATCCGCCTGGGCGGGTTGAATCACCAAAAACAGCGCGCTAAACGGCAGGTAGAACGGTAACAATTTCATCTGACAGCCCTCGAAAAGACAGACTGTTACTTTGCAAAGGCAGCAAACGCTATAACAGGGGAGAATTCTCAAAACCCAGCCAGCGCATTATTAACTTCACGTCGATTTCACTTCCTTGCCGCAAGGTTGCCTGATAACTACGGCAGATTAAGGAAATCACCCATGTTTCTCGTTAAACTTGTTTTGCATCATGTCTGCTGGTATGCCCTTTTGGGGCCGCAGACAGGCGCATTATTTACCCGACTGCCTGGCAATCAACGCGTCTATATTAGCGTCGGGCCCGCCGCAACGCCTGCGCCAGTTGCACCTGAGTAAAGGGTTTGCGCAACAGTTCCACGTCCGGCGGCAAGGGCGAATCTGGCGCGGCGCGAAGATCCTGCCCGCTTATCAACAGCCGCGAAATATGGGGATGATTGAGAGCCGCGTAGCGTAATACTTCTGCGCCGCTGACGCCGCCAGGCAGCATCAGATCGCTAATCAACACCCCGATCTCCGCGACGCCATCCAGCAAATGAATGGCTTCCTCTACGGTCTGCGCTTCCAGCGTGATATAGCCCAGATGATGCAACTGCTCGCATAACGTCTGGCGAACATCGGTTTCATCCTCCAACAGCAACACCAGTTCATCCTGGGATATGGCATCCGGCAGATCGGCAGGCAGGGCCAGCTCGCTGGCCGCCTGCGGTGCGCGTGGCAACTGCAGCCGTACCGTGGTGCCTTCGCCCGGCGTGGAATCTATCTGCACACGTCCGCCAGACTGCCGCACAAAGCCATACACCATCGACAGCCCCAGCCCGCTGCCTTCGCCGGTCTGTTTGGTGGTGAAGAACGGCTCGAAGACATGGGCTTTCACCTCTTCCGTCATGCCACACCCTTTATCAATCACTTCGAGGGTGACCATATCGTGCCGCCGCCCGTCGCCACGCGTTACCCGCTGGTTCCAGGTACGGATTTTAATGGCGCCGCTGCGCCCTTCCATGGCGTCGCGGGCATTCATCACCAGGTTGATGATGGCATTTTCCAGTTGGTTAACGTCAATCCATGCCGGCCAGGCGGGCTGCTGCGCTTCCAGCTCTAATGTCAGGGAAGCTGGCAACGAATGGCGCATCAGCTCCGCCAGGTTTTCCAGCAGCGCTTTAAGCTGTACCGCTCGCGGATTCAGGGATTGCTTACGCGAAAACGCCAGCAGGCGTTGGGTAAGCTGTGCGCCGCGTTCGGCGGCTTTTCGCGCACGGGCGATGCGTGTCGCATCCGGCGAATCCGGCGCGGTTAACTCCAGACTGCCGATGATCACCGCCAGCAGGTTATTGAAATCATGCGCTAATCCGCCGGTCAGTTGGCCGACGGCATTCATTTTCTGACCGTGCACCAGCGCCTCTTCCAGCCCTTTTCGTTCCGTACGATCCAGCACCACGTTCACCATGCCGCGCCCTGGTACCGGGCTGAAACGCAGTTCGATGGTACGGTTATCCGCCAGCCGTAGCTCCTGAGGGTGCGGCAGCGGCAGGGCGAGGTTTTCCTGAATATGCGCAACCTGGGGGGCGATCTGGCGCAACAGCTGCAAATAGTGCTGGCCGCGCTGGACGCCTTCCGCGTCCAGGCCCAGCAGCAGCGGGTATTGTGGATTCCATACCACCAGTTCGCCGTGGCTGTCGAACAGCGCAAAGCCGTCGCGCATGGCGTGGAAGGTGGTTTCCAGTTGGGTGCTTTTCTCTTTTAACAGCCGCGACGTGTGCTCCAGCGAGGCGGTATTGCGGGCAAAAACGTTAAACGCCCTGGCGAGTTCGCCAAGCTCGTCACGTCGCTGCTGCGCCGGAACGGTAACGTCCCGTTCGCCGCGCGCCAGACGCGCCATCGCCGTAGAGATCGCCGTCAGGTTTGAGCCGAGGTTACGGTAGATATACCATCCGGCGAATCCGGTGATGATCAACGCCAGCGCGGCAAAAACCGCAATAAACAGGATCATCGAGCGCAGCTCTTTATGGCTGGCGGCGGTACGCAACGCCGACTCCTGCGCTACGCGCTTAACGTACTGGTTTATATCGGTATTCAGAAACGCGACCAGCGCCTTGATGTGGTACATCGACCAGCTAATCGCCAGATCGCTCTCATCAAGCGAGGCGGAGAGCGGATCAAGTCGATGAAGCTCCTGAATAAAATCCTGATAAATGATATCCATTGCCGGATCGCGCATCCGGGCGGGAAGTTGCGCCATCACCGCATCGATTTGCTCAACCGTGGGACGCGGCGACGGTGTTTGAATAGCCGCAACAATCAGACGATCCATTTCATTAAGCAGCGCGGGCGCGGGTACGCTGTCCCCGGTTCGCTGATTAAGCGCCTGAATATGATGTAAATAGCTTTGGTTTTGATACAGGGCGCTTAATAACGCATTGCGCTCAAGATGGCGACGATGACCGCGTTCCAGCATCTGGTTCACGCTGTGCTGTAACTGGTTGCTACGTGAGATGATATTGCCCACCAGTTCCGGTTCCAGCGCGGCCAGCGGCGCTTTCGCCAGCAGCCGCAGCGAGCGCTGCAACGCGAACTGGGTTTGCTTAAGCCTGTCCGCTTCGCTTTGATATTCCAGCGCGCCCACGACCTGACTTAACCGCACCGCCGCCGTGGCGACGTTGGCCGTATCGCGCGCCAGCGCCATACTGCCGGTCATATCGCTTAGCGTCTGTTTCTGCACCTGTTCCTGCAACACGCTGGCATGGCGAAAGCCGACAATCGCCACCACGCTCACCATCAGCGTGACCGCCACCACCAGCAGATTAAAGAACAACAATCGCCCGCGTGCGCTGGTCAGAAATCGGCTGGCTGGTTGCGTCATAACCCACTCCACAGGCGAAAACAAAACAGTAACGCCTCGCGTTGTTTACCGGCACGGTTGTGTTGCTGGAATGTGATCAATATTCACTATTCAACACGTTACCCAAAATAATTCATGTCTCAGAAAGGCGGCAGGAAAGTGAATCCCCAGGCGCTTACACACGTAAATGACTGGGGTGAGCGAACGTAGCCAACGCATCTGCACGCGAAGTATGAAGGGTATATGACAAATATGAATGGCTTCTGACATTTTGTATTTATCTGGCTGTGGTCAAGTTATTGCATCTGACCCTGAATGGAGTGCGCCATGAACGCAACGCCTGTGCTGGAGATGCGCGATATCGCCAAAGCGTTTGGTAAGTTTTATGCGCTTAAAGGCGTCAGCCTGACGGTATATCCCGGCGAAATCCACGCCCTGATGGGTGAAAACGGCGCCGGGAAAAGTACCCTGATGAAAATTCTCGCGGGCGCGTATACCGCCACCAGCGGCGAGATCCTGATTGACGGGCATCCTTACAGCATTAAAGGCCCTAAAGACGCATTACAGGCGGGCATCACCCTGATTTATCAGGAAATGCAGCTTGCCCCTAATTTAACCGTCGCGGAAAACATCTTCCTTGGCAGCGAGATTTCCCGCGCCGGGCTGGTGAACCGCAAAGAGATGGCGGCGCAGGCTCAGAAAGTGATTGACCGTCTGGGGGCGCAGTTTCGCGCCACCGATCTCGTGATGCGCTTAACCATCGCCGAGCAGCAGCAGGTGGAAATTGCCCGTGCGCTGCATCGCAACAGCCGCATTCTGGTGATGGATGAACCCACCGCCGCCCTCTCCTCCCGTGAAACCCATCGCCTGTTCGAACTGATTATGCGACTGCGCAACGAAGGTATGGCGATTATCTATATCAGCCACCGCATGGCGGAAGTGTATGAGCTTTCCGACCGGGTTAGCGTGCTGCGTGACGGCCAGTATGTCGGCAGCCTTGAGCGCGACCATCTGAACGCCCATGAACTGGTGCGCATGATGGTAGGCCGTCCGCTGAGCGATCTGTTTAATAAAGAGCGTGACATTCCTCGCGGCGACGTCCGGCTGGCCGCGCACCACCTCACAGACGGCGTAAAAGTTCAGCCGGTGAGCCTGAAGGTGCACGCGGGTGAAGTGGTGGCGCTGGCAGGCCTGGTGGGCGCGGGCCGTTCCGAACTGGCGCAGTTGATTTTTGGCGTACGCAAAGCCACAGGCGGCAGCATCGAAGTCGACGGCAACCCCGTTGCGATACATTCCCCGCGTGACGCGATCGCTCTCGGTATCGGCTTTTTAACTGAGAACCGCAAAGAACAGGGGCTGTTCCTGGAAATGGCGGCGCATGAAAACATCACCATGGCGACCCTTGAACGCGATGCCAGTTACGGGCTGCTGAACCGTAAAAAAGCCCAGACGATATCCGATGACGCCATCTCAACGCTCAATATTCGCGTGCCGCATGCGCAGGTACGGGCTGGCGGATTATCCGGCGGCAACCAGCAAAAACTGTTGATTTCCCGCTGGGTAGCCATCGGCCCGCGTATTCTCATCCTTGATGAACCGACGCGCGGCGTGGACGTCGGCGCGAAAAGCGAGATTTATCGCATCATGAACCAGATGGCGCGCCAGGGCGTCGCGATCCTGATGATTTCCAGTGAATTGCCGGAAGTGGTCGGCATGAGCGACCGGGTTTATGTCATGCGCGAAGGCAGTATCGCTGGCGAGCTGAACGGCCAGGACATCACCCAGGAAAATATCATGACGCTGGCGACAGGCGTTGACAGTTCACAGCACAAGGCGGTGCGCAATGATTAACTCATCAAAAAAGGGCTCTTCAATGACGACGCCATCCACTTCCCCCGCCCCTAAATCCGCCTCTGTGAAAAAGATGCTGATGGGCGACATTATGCAAACGGTAGGGATTTTACCGATTCTGATCCTGATCGTGGCGGTATTCGGCTTTATCACGCCTAACTTCTTTACCGAAAGCAATCTGTTGAACATTACCCGGCAGGCGTCGATCAATATCGTGCTGGCGGCGGGGATGACCTTCATCATTCTGACCGGCGGGATTGACCTCTCCGTGGGCTCGATTCTCGGCACCACGGCAGTGGCGGCCATGGTGGTGTCACTCTCTCCGGAACTGTCGATGCTGTCGATGCCAGCGGCGCTGATGTTAGGCCTGGTGCTCGGTTTGTTTAACGGCGCGCTGGTGGCGTTTGCCGGGCTACCCCCGTTTATCGTCACGCTGGGAACCTATACGGCGTTGCGCGGCGCGGCGTATTTGCTGGCGGACGGCACCACGGTAATCAATTCGAATATCAATTTTGAATGGATAGGTAACGCCTACCTTGGGCCTGTTCCATGGCTGGTCGTGATAGCGCTCATGGTCGTGGCAATCTGCTGGTTCATTCTGCGCCGTACGACGCTTGGTGTTCATATCTATGCCGTGGGCGGCAATATGCAGGCGGCGCGGCTCACCGGCATTAAAGTCTGGCTGGTTCTGCTGTTTGTTTACGGAATGAGCGGGCTCCTTTCCGGGCTCGGCGGGCTCATGAGCGCATCGCGGCTTTACAGCGCCAACGGTAACCTGGGGATGGGCTACGAGCTGGATGCGATTGCGGCGGTTATTCTCGGCGGCACCAGTTTTGTTGGGGGCATCGGCACCATCACCGGCACCCTGGTGGGGGCGTTAATTATCGCTACCCTCAACAACGGCATGACCCTGATGGGCGTTTCTTACTTCTGGCAACTGGTGATCAAAGGGGCGGTGATCATCATTGCAGTGCTGATAGACAAGTACCGTACCCGTCACCATCAAAGTGCATAACAACAATACCCTACTCCCTATATGAGGAAGAGAAATATGCGTTTGAAACCCCTTGTCACCGCGCTTTGCGTGGGTGCAATGTTGGCCGCAGGCGGTGTCGCCCAGGCCAAAGAGTTAAAATCCATCGGCGTTACCGTGGGCGATCTTGCTAACCCATTCTTCGTCCAGATAACCAAAGGGGCGGAACTGGAAGCGCGCAAGCTGGCGGGCGACAACGTGAAAGTCACCCTGGTGTCCAGCGGCTACGATCTCGGTCAGCAGGTATCGCAGATCGATAACTTTATCGCGGCTAAGGTAGACATGATCATCCTCAACGCGGCGGACTCCAAAGGCATTGGCCCGGCAGTGAAGCGCGCCAAAGACGCGGGCATTGTGGTGGTAGCTGTTGACGTTGCGGCCGACGGAGCCGACGCGACCATCACCTCGAACAACACGCAGGCCGGGGAGATCGCCTGTAAGTACATCACCGACCGCCTGAAAGGCAAAGGCAATGTCGTGATCATTAACGGGCCGCCGGTATCCGCCGTTCAGAACCGTGTGGAAGGCTGCCAGACCGAATTTAAACGCCATCCGGATATTAAAGTGCTTTCCTGGAACCAGAACGCCAAAGGCAGCCGTGAAGGCGGGCTGGAAATCATGACGTCATTGCTGGCGGCAAATCCGAAGATCGACGGGGTATTCGCGATCAACGATCCAACGGCGATCGGTGCCGATCTGGCGGCAAAACAGGCACAACGTAACGAATTCTTTATCGTCGGTGTGGATGGATCGCCAGATGCGGAAGAAGCCCTGAAACGCGATAACTCGCTCTTCGTGGCGACGCCCGCGCAGGATCCGCAGGTAATGGCGGCCAAAGCGGTTGAAATCGGCTATGACATTCTCCAGGGCAAACCCGCGCCGAAAGAGCCGGTGCTGATCCCGGTGACCCTGATCGATAAGAATAATATCGGCACCTATAAAGGCTGGACGGTGAAATAACCTTCAGGCGAGGGTGAGGGGCTGCTCCGCCCCTCATGCCTCTTCAGGCAGAGAACAAACTCTACCAGGGAGATGCAATGAAACGCTCTGAAATTAATGAAATCCTCGGCCACACGCGCCAGTTTTTTTCCCGTCATGATGTTCATCTGCCGCCGTTTGCCAGCTTCGCGCCCGTGAAATGGCGTGAACTCGATGAAGCCAGCTGGGCTGAGGTTTTTGAACTGAAACTCGGCTGGGACGTTACCGCGTTCGGCGGCAACCATTTTTACGCCCAGGGCCTGACGCTGTTTACGCTGCGCAACGGCTCGGTAGATGGCGTAACGTGGCCGAAAAGCTATGCTGAAAAAATCATGCACGTCCGGGATGGGCAGGTCACGCCCATGCATTTTCACTGGCGCAAACGTGAAGACATCATCAACCGGGGCGGCGGAAATTTAATTATCGAAATCTGGAATGCCGATCAGTACGAACAACCGGAACAAAGCGATGTCACGGTCGTCATCGATGGTTGCCGACAAACTCACAGCGCTGGTAGCCAATTGCGCCTCGCACCAGGGGAAAGCATCTGCCTGACACCCGGTATGTACCACAGCTTTTGGGCTGAAGCCGGGTTTGGCGATGTGCTGGCGGGTGAGGTTTCCACGGTTAACGACGACGACCGTGACAATCGCTTTTTAAAACCGCTTGAGCGGTTTAACTCCATCGACGAAGACGAACCCGCTCAGGTCGTTCTGTGTAATGAATACCATCTGTTTCGCTAATTCCCGGAGGCCAACATGGCGTTGATTTCTCTTGCCGACGGACTGGCGCATGCCCGTCAACATGGCTATGCGCTCGGCGCATTTAACGTGCTGGATAGCCATTTTCTACGCGCCCTGTTCGCTGCGGCAAAACAGGAACGTTCACCCTTTATCATCAATATTGCAGAAGTGCATTTCAAATACGTATCGCTGGATTCACTGGTCGAAGCGGTGAAGTTCGAGGCGGCGCGCCATGACATTCCGGTGGTGCTCAACCTCGATCACGGATTGCATTTTGAATCGGTGGTCAGGGCGCTGCGTCTTGGCTTTAGTTCAGTGATGTTTGATGGCTCAACCCTGAGCTATGAGGAAAACATCCGCCAGACCAAAGAAGTGGTGAAAATGTGCCACGCGGTCGGGGTCTCCGTGGAAGCGGAGCTGGGCGCAGTGGGCGGCGATGAGGGCGGCGCACTGTACGGCGAGGCGGACAGCGCGAAATTCACCGATCCTGCCATTGCCCGCGAATTTGTCGACAGCACCGGGATCGACGCGCTGGCCGTCGCTATCGGCAATGCCCACGGCAAATATAAAGGCGAGCCGAAACTGGATTTTGAGCGTCTGAGCGCGATCAGCCAACAAACCGGTATCCCACTGGTCTTGCATGGCGGCTCGGGGATCAGCGACGCCGACTTCCGGCGTGCGATTTCTCTCGGTATTCACAAAATCAACTTTTATACCGGGATGTCTCAGGCGGCGCTGGGCGCAGTGGAGCAGCGTATGGCAGAGCGCAAACCGATGTACGACGAGTTCGCCGAGTTGCTGCTGGGCATTGAAGAAGCCATTACCGATGTGGTGGCGGAACAGATGCGCACTTTCGGCAGCGCGGGGCAGGTATAAAGAAAGAGTAATAAGGAAGCATAATGAGCGAACGTAGAGGCGTGATTGCCGCGGGCAATATGCTGGTGGACCATGTGCACCAAATCGTGAAATGGCCGGAACCTGGCTGGCTGACGGAAATTACCCGCAGCGAGCGCTCGACCGGCGGCGCGCCGCTTAATGTTTTGCTCACGCTTGCCAAAATGCGCACGGGCCTGCCGCTTCAGGCGGTAGGCTTGATTGGCGAAGATCATGATGGCGATTACGTGATGGCCATGCTGGAGCAGTATCACGTTAATCGTCAGCATGTGCAGCGCACCTCATTTGCCCCTACCTCCATGACTCAGGTGATGACCGATCCCAGCGGCCAGCGCACCTTCTTCCATTCGCCCGGCGCAAACCGGCTGCTTGATTTACCGGCGTTCGATGGCCTCGAAAGCAATATGAAGATTTTCCATCTGGGCTATTTGCTGCTACTGGATAGCCTGGATTTACCTGATGCTGAATATGGCACCCGTAGCGCACGCCTGCTGGCGCAGATGCAGCAACAGGGTTATCACACGTCGCTGGACCTGGTATCGCGCCAGGGGGATCCCCGATATCAACCTTTAGTCATGCCCGCCCTGCCCTGGCTGGATTATCTGGTAATCAATGAACTGGAAGCCGGAGAGTTTAGCGGCCATACGATGCGCAAAGATGATGGCTCACCAGACAGTGAGGCCATTGGGCAGGTGGCCCGGCAGCTTCTGGAAGCCGGCGTGCGCCAGCGCGTGGTGATCCATTGTCCTGAAGGGGCATATGGCATCGAGCCCGGCTCACCTGGAATGTGGGTGCCATCAGTAACGCTGAGCCAGGAAGAGATCGTCGGCAGCGTAGGTGCGGGTGATGCCTTTTGTGCGGGACTGCTGTACGGCAGCCATGAAAACTGGACGTTGATAGACAGTATTAAGTTGGCCCACGCCTGCGCCCGGGCAAGTCTGCTTTGCGCTAATGCTATTGACGGCGCAAAAACTCTGGCGGAATTAACATTAGATATTCAGCAAAGTCATTAATGGAATATTTAATTAAAATCGAAATAAATAGATAAAGCCTGTTTTGCGAGTGATATTCAGAACACGTGCAACACGCTTGCGGAAATTACATTCTAATTCTTCTGGCATTTTAACGTCACGCTATTAATATAGCCGGCGGGTGCTTAAGGCTTTCTGTCTTAAGTACAAATGGACGAGGGACAGAAAGAGAAAAGCCCCGGGCAATATTTCTATTAACCCGAGGCTATCTCTCAACCCCAAACAAGTTGAGAATAGCCGCTTACTCGCCGCAAGGCAAGGAGTAAATGGCATGAAGCCACTACGTTATCTGTTTGCGTGTTTATTAGTTGTTTGCGTAACAGTACTGTTTTTTTCTTTATTTAATCGCGGTCTGCTTTGCGAATTAAGGATAAAGAACGGAAATCAGGAGGTGGCGGCGAAGTTAGCCTGCTCTGACCGGTAATGCTATGCGGGCGGAGTTCGCTCCGCCCTGCTTGTCGGGGTTCGAGTCCTTAACGCACCCGTTCTTATCTGCCTTTTTAAGCACTGCGTTACACTGATTAACTGTTGTCACAGAACCTCTAATAATAATTCCGAAAAATAAACCCCGTTATTATAACCGCACACTGGCACTGCAACGTTTGCGGAAACCTCCATTTTAATTTCTCTGGTATTTTAACAACAGGTTATTAATATAGCCGGCGGGTGCTTAAGGCTTTCTGTCTTAAGTACACATCGACGAGGGACAGAAAGAGAAAAGCCCCGGGCAATATTTCTATTAACCCGAGGCTATCCCTCAACTCCGACAAGTTGAGAATAGCCGCTTACTCGCCGCAAGGCAAGGAGTAAAAGGCATGAAGCCACTACGCTATCTGTTTGCGTGTTTATTAGTTATTTGCGTAACAGTGCTGTTTTTTTCTTTATTTAATCGCGGTCTGCTTTGCGAATTAAGAATAAAGAACGGAAATCAGGAGGTGGCGGCGAAATTAGCCTGCACTCAACAGTAACCGGCAATAAGGGGCGGAGTTCGCTCCGCCCCGCTTGTCCGGAGGTGAGTCCTTAACGCACCCGTTTTTTATGCTGCCCTCTCCGTAGAAATCACATCGGCGGAAAAGACATAACCCACGCCACGGATAGTACGAATTAATGCTGGTTGATGAGGATTCGTTTCTATTTTGCGGCGCAAACGCATCACTAAAACATCAATAGTGCGATCAAAGACGTCAGTCGTTTCGCTATGGGTTAATTCCAGCAATCGCTCCCGACTGAGCACCCGACGGGCATTTTGTACCAGGGCCAGTAGCAGTCCGTATTCGCCCTGAGTAAGATCCACCGGGCGCTGATTCGCGTCTGTTAATACGCAACGCCCCGGGTCCAGCGTCCAGCCATTGAAAACCAAACCATTACCCTGCACGACTGGCGTATCGGCATTCAGTACGCCGCTGCGCCGTAATACCGCTTTTACGCGAGCGATAACCACACGCGGATTGAACGGTTTGGCGATATAGTCATCGGCGCCCATTTCAAGGCCAACGACCACATCCGACTCACTGCCGAGGCCGGTTAACATAATTACCGGCAAGGCAGGATGCTGGCGCTGGATTTGTTGCAGCACCATTAGTCCGTTAATGTCCGGCAACATCATGTCCAGCAGCACCAGCGCAATTTCCGGGTGTGCTTCCAGCGTAGCCAGCGCGTTATTCCCGGTGTAGCAGGCATGAACATCAAAAACATGCTCGCTAAATGCATCCCGTAAGACATCACAAATGGCGGGATCGTCATCCACCACCATAATGGCAGGTTTCATTATCATTCTCCGCGCGGATGAATAGCTCAGGTTGAGTGTGGGCGATTGTACGGATCGATGCCTGAAAAAGCCTGGGAGGGATGTTGAAAATCTAATCAATGTCACAGCGTTAGCTAAACCACTATCGCAAATGCCCTGGCTCGCCACAGTGGCAGGATTTCGGCGCATAAAAAAAGCCGACGCACTGCGCCGGCTCCTGTTACTCAGCATCATCCGTTACGATTTCGCTGCTTCATCAAATTTACCCAGAACTTCTCGTTCATAGGCCAGAGCTTTTTTACGATCGAAGCGGTGTTCCCACTTGGCGATGACCAGTACCGCCAGCGCATTACCCACCACGTTAAGCGCGGTACGCGCCATATCGAGGATACGGTCCACACCTGCGATAAACGCCAGCCCTTCCAGCGGAATGCCCACGCTGCCAAGCGTTGCCAGCAGTACCACAAAGGAGACGCCCGGTACGCCCGCGATGCCTTTTGAGGTCACCATCAGGGTCAGCACCAGAATAATTTCCTGGCCGAGGGAGAGCTCGATGCCGTACAGCTGGGCAATAAAGATAGCGGCAATGCTCTGGTACAGCGTGGAACCGTCGAGATTGAAGGAGTAGCCTGTCGGCACCACGAAGCTGGTGATCGACGCCGGCGCGCCATAGGCTTCCATCTTCTCGATAATGCGCGGCAGTACGCTTTCTGAGCTGGCGGTAGAGTAGGCCAGAATCAGCTCCTCTTTAAGGATGCGGATAAGGACCATAATGCGCAGGCCGCAAAGCCGCGCCACACTGCCCAGCACCACCAACGCGAAGAACAGAATCGCCATATAAACCAGGATAACCAGTTTGGCGAGCGGCCACAGCGAAGCGAAGCCGAAGTTGGCGACCGTCACCGAAATCAGTGCGAATACCCCTACCGGTGCATAACGCATCACCATGTGCGTGACCTTAAACATGGTTTCGGAGATGGAGCGGAACACGGTCACTAGCGGTTCACGATGGGCAGACGGCAGGGAAGAAAGGCCCAGGCCAAAAAGCACCGAGAAGAAGATGATCGGCAGCATATCGCCCTTCGCCATCGACGCCACGATATTGGTTGGCACCAGCGACAAAATCGTGCCCATCAGACCATGAGAGTGGCTTTGCACCTGCTCAGTGGTTTGCTGATATTTTGAGATATCGACGGCAGCCAGCTGGGACATATCAATCCCATGCCCCGGCTGGAATACATTCGCCAGCGTAATACCGAGGATAATCGCAACGGTGGTGATCACTTCAAAATAGATAATGGTTTTTGCGCCGATACGGCCCAGCTGTTTCGCATCGCCGACACCGGCAATGCCGACCACCAGCGTTGAGATCACAATCGGTACGACGATCATTTTGATCAGGTGAATGAAGATATCACCAGCAGGAGAAAGCAGATTACTGACCAACCATTCGCGGCTATCGGCGTGGTAGTGCAGATAGCTGCCCAGAAGAATGCCTAGCACCAGCGCCAGCAAAATTTGCCAGGCCAGGCTTATCTTTATGTTTTTCATAACACTTAACTTCCTGAATCAAGAGGGCCATTCCCATGTGTGTCAGTATGAGAAGGTCACAAACTGAAAGGGGTATGACAAACGTTGGGTCTGTTATGGGGTTTTTTAACGCGCATAATGAGTACCATTTGTACGCCATGCTACGCAACCCTTGAGGAACAGGCTCATTCACTGATTTTTTGAATGAAACCGCGTTTTTATATCATTATCCTCTCATAACATTTTGTTATAGATGATTTTTATTAATCATATTTTCAAAAAATATATTTCTCTAATTTTTTTCTCCCGCGGAATCGTTTGAGCATTTTTCAGCCGTTTTTTTTATTCGTGATCTGCCGCGCAAATAATAAACAAACCTTTCAAAGCCCCTACAATTAACGTTTGGTTGACATATTATTAACATCCTTCAAGGAGAAAAAAAGCCATGAGCCAAATACATAAACACGCTATTCCCGCAAACATTGCGGAACATTGCCTGATTAATCCGGAGCAGTATGAGGCTAAATATCAGCAATCTATTCACGATCCTGACGCGTTCTGGGGCGAACAGGGCAAAATCCTCGACTGGATTAAGCCTTATCAGCAGGTTAAAAACACCTCGTTCGAACCTGGCAATATTTCGATTAAATGGTTTGAAGACGGCACACTGAACCTCGCGGCGAACTGTCTTGACCGCCATCTGGCCGAAAACGGCGACCGTACGGCGATCATCTGGGAAGGCGATGACGCCAGCCAGAGCAAACATATCACCTATCGTGACTTGCACCGTGACGTTTGCCGCTTCGCCAATACCCTGGTTGATCTGGGGATCAAAAAAGGCGATGTGGTGGCTATCTATATGCCGATGGTGCCGGAAGCCGCAGTAGCGATGCTGGCATGTGCACGCATTGGCGCAGTGCACTCAGTCATTTTTGGCGGCTTTTCTCCTGAGGCGGTCGCCGGACGTATTATTGATTCCAGCGCACGCTTAGTGATCACTGCAGATGAAGGCGTGCGCGCAGGCCGCACCATCCCTCTTAAGAAAAACGTCGATGACGCGCTAAAAAATCCTGGCGTGAAAACCATCGAAAACGTGATTGTCCTTAAGCGTACCGGCGCGAATACTGAATGGCATGAAGGCCGCGATAAGTGGTGGCATGAACTTACTGAAAAGGCGAGCGCCCACCATCAGCCCGTGGAAGTGAATGCGGAAGATCCGCTGTTTATCCTTTATACCTCTGGCTCCACCGGCAAACCCAAAGGTGTGTTGCATACCACTGGCGGTTACCTGGTGTATGCCGCGACCACGTTTAAATACGTCTTTGACTACCAACCGGGCGACATTTACTGGTGTACAGCGGATGTGGGCTGGGTAACCGGCCACAGCTATTTACTGTACGGCCCGCTGGCCTGCGGCGCCACCACGCTGATGTTTGAGGGCGTGCCAAACTGGCCGACGCCGAACCGCATGGCTCAGGTCATTGATAAGCATAAAGTTACTATCCTTTATACCGCACCAACGGCAATCCGCGCCCTGATGGCGGAAGGCGATAAGGCGATTGAAGGTACTGACCGCTCATCGCTGCGCATTCTGGGTTCCGTGGGCGAGCCGATCAACCCGGAAGCCTGGGAGTGGTACTGGAAGAAAATCGGCAACGAGAAATGCCCGGTGGTCGATACCTGGTGGCAAACCGAAACCGGTGGATTCATGATCACACCGCTGCCTGGCGCCACCGAACTGAAAGCCGGATCGGCAACCCGCCCGTTCTTCGGCGTTCAGCCGGCGCTGGTCGATAATGAAGGCCAGCCGCTGTCGGGCGCAACTGAAGGCAACCTGGTTATTACCGATTCCTGGCCAGGTCAGGCGCGTACGCTGTTTGGCGACCATGAGCGCTTCGAGCAAACCTATTTCTCGACCTTCAAGAATATGTACTTCAGCGGCGACGGCGCACGTCGTGATGAAGACGGGTATTACTGGATCACCGGTCGCGTGGATGACGTGCTGAACGTATCCGGGCACCGACTGGGCACTGCGGAAATCGAATCGGCGCTGGTCTCGCATCCTAAAATTGCCGAGGCTGCCGTGGTGGGCATTCCGCACAACATCAAAGGCCAGGCGATTTATGCCTATGTAACGCTTAACCACGGCGAAGAGCCCACGGCGCAACTCTATACCGAAGTGCGTAACTGGGTGCGTAAAGAGATTGGCCCACTGGCGACGCCGGATATTCTGCACTGGACCGATTCGCTGCCGAAAACCCGCTCCGGCAAAATCATGCGTCGCATTCTGCGCAAGATCGCGGCGGGGGATACCAGCAACTTCGGCGATACCTCAACCCTCGCCGATCCAGGCGTAGTGGAAAAACTGCTTGAAGAAAAGCAGGCTATCACTATGCCGTCATAGCGCCTCACCCTAACCTTCCCCCCGACCGGGGGGAAGGAAACTATAACAACCTGTACCCTACCCCTTCCCTGAATTTCCTGCTGCGGCCAGCACGCTGCGGCGCGAAAAACACGGGGGAACACCTCTGGAGACTCTGTGATGAATGATCCAATTTATCAACGGATAGAAGGTAATGCGCATTTCAGGGAGTTAGTCGAAAAACGGCAACGGTTTGCCACCATTTTATCCCTTATCGTCCTGGTAATTTACGTGAGCTTTATTCTGCTCATCGCCTTTGCGCCCGGCTGGCTGGGTACCCCCCTGCATCCCGGCACTAGCGTCACACGCGGGATCCCCATTGGCGTAGGCGTCATCCTGATTTCCTTTATTTTGACGGGTGTGTATGTCTGGCGGGCAAACAGTGAATTTGACCGTCTCAATAGAGCCGTGATGCAAGAGGTGAAGGCATTATGAAACGTTTGCATTCTTTTATGGGAATGGCGCTGTTGGGGTTGTCCACCCACACGCTGGCCGCCGATGCGCTAACCGGCGACGTTCAACGCCAGCCGACCAACTGGCAAGCCATTATTATGTTTATCGTTTTCGTGGCCTTCACGCTGGGTATCACCTACTGGGCGTCGAAACGTACCCGCACCCGTAGCGATTACTATACGGCGGGCGGCAACATTACCGGTTTCCAGAACGGCCTGGCGATTGCGGGCGACTATATGTCGGCGGCCTCCTTTCTGGGGATTTCGGCGCTGGTGTTCACCTCCGGTTACGATGGATTGATTTACTCGCTGGGCTTCCTGGTGGGCTGGCCGATTATTCTGTTTCTGATCGCCGAGCGTTTACGTAATCTCGGTAAATATACCTTTGCTGATGTGGCCTCTTATCGCCTGAAGCAGGGCCCAATCCGGGTACTGTCGGCGTGCGGCTCGCTGGTGGTGGTTGCGCTGTACCTGATCGCGCAAATGGTGGGCGCAGGTAAACTGATCCAGCTCTTGTTCGGCCTGAACTACCATATCGCGGTTGTGCTGGTTGGCGTTCTGATGGTGATGTACGTGCTGTTCGGCGGCATGCTCGCCACCACTTGGGTGCAGATCATCAAAGCAGTGTTGCTGCTGTTTGGTGCCAGCTTTATGGCCTTTATGGTCATGAAACACGTAGGCTTCAGCTTCAATAACCTGTTTAGCGAAGCCATGGCGGTTCACCCGAAAGGGGCGGCGATCATGAGCCCTGGCGGGCTGGTGAAAGACCCGATTTCCGCGCTGTCTCTGGGGCTCGGCCTGATGTTCGGTACCGCAGGTCTACCGCATATCCTGATGCGTTTCTTCACGGTTAGTGATGCCCGCGAAGCGCGTAAGAGCGTGTTCTACGCCACCGGCTTTATGGGTTACTTCTACATTCTGACCTTTATTATCGGTTTCGGCGCAATCATGTTAGTGGGCGCAAACCCGATATTTAAAGACGCCACCGGCGCACTGATTGGCGGCAATAACATGGCCGCAGTCCATCTGGCTAACGCGGTGGGCGGCAACCTGTTCCTGGGCTTTATTTCGGCAGTGGCCTTCGCCACGATCCTGGCGGTCGTCGCAGGCTTAACCCTTGCCGGGGCATCGGCGGTATCGCACGATCTGTATGCTAACGTGTTCCGTAAGGGCGCAACCGAACGCGACGAATTGCGCGTCTCGAAAATCACGGTACTGGTGCTTGGCGTGATCGCCATCCTGCTGGGTATCCTGTTTGAGAAGCAGAATATCGCCTTCATGGTGGGCCTGGCGTTCTCTATCGCAGCCAGCTGTAACTTCCCTATCATTCTGCTGTCGATGTACTGGTCAAAACTGACCACGCGCGGCGCGATGATTGGCGGCTGGCTGGGCCTTTTAACGGCAGTGATTCTGATGATCCTCGGCCCAACGATTTGGGTACAGGTTCTCGGCCATGCCGCACCGGTCTTCCCGTATGAATACCCGGCGCTGTTCTCGATTCTGGTCGCGTTCGTGGGGATTTGGGTGTTCTCGATTACCGATAACAGTGCCGAAGGCAATCTGGAACGCGAGAAATTCCGTGCGCAGTTTATCCGTTCCCAGACCGGGATCGGTATTGAACAAGGGCGGGCGCACTAATCGTCTGACCGTATAAAGGGAGCCGCAAGGCTCCCTTTTTTCATCTACCGTTAATATCCTGTTCGCCTCATTCCAGCCGCTTGATTTTCCTCCCATTCAGCTGTCCAAAAATACACTACACTCGAAAAAAACAGCCGAAGGCCCCCTCTGATGGACATCAAAACGCTGCGTTATTTTGTGGAAGTAGTCAGACAGCAAAACTTTACCCGCGCGGCGCAAAACTTGTATGTCACGCAGCCGACCATCAGCAAAATGCTGCGGAACCTGGAGGAGGAACTGGGGTGTACGCTGCTGATCCGCGATGGACGTAAACTGCTGCTGACCGATACTGGCCGGGTGGTGTATGAACGGGGGATCGCCATTCTGGCCGAGTTTCGCCAGCTGGAAGACGAGCTCAGCGATATTCGCCATCTTGATAAAGGGACGCTCCGTCTGGGCATTCCGCCGATGGTGGGCATGCTTATGGCGGGGCCGATTGGGTTATACCGTCAACGCTACCCCGGCGTGGAGTTGAAAATCTCCGAGTTCGGCAGCCTGACGGTGCAACAGGCGGTGATAAATGGCGAACTGGATATGGCAATTACCGCGCTGCCGGTGGAAGACGAACATCAGTTCGCTACTCTGCCGTTATTCAGCCACCCGCTCTACGTACTGGCTCCCCGCTCCGGCGAATGGGTACAACGCGAGTATGTGGAGCCGCAGGAGCTCTCCAGCCATCCTCTTTTGATTTATAACGAAGACTTTTCCCTGAGCCGCCAGTTGATGCAACTCTTCGCAGCCCGGGGAATGAATCCGCATATCGCGGTACGCAGCGGCCAGTGGGATTTTTTGGCGGCGATGGTACAGGCTGGGGTCGGGATTGCCATTCTACCGGAGCCCATCTGCCGTAAACTGGATAAGACGCTGTTAACCTGGATACCCCTGCGCAGTCCGTTGCGCTGGGAATTAGCCCTGATTTGGCGCGAGGGCATCTATCTTTCCCACAGCGCCCAGGCGTGGTTGAGCTGTTGTAAATCATACTGGCCAGCCGCTACTGGCCAGTCGGCTTAATGTGTTTCGATGAGTAAAGCTTCCAGCAGATCGAGCTCGTGCAGCAATTTTTGCAGCGTGTCGTTGCTGATTTGCTGCGTCGCACGCAAATGATAGAGCTCCGCCCGTTCCGATCGCAGCGCCGCCAGACGGAACCGTCGCTCCAGATTCTCTTCCAGCGCGCTGTTTTCTGCATCGCTGCGTCCGTCAGCCCGACGGCGTAAATTACCGATGACCCGCGCGCTCACCTCTTTGAGCAATTGCGTATCGATGTTTTCATTCACATCCGCCGCCATGCGCTCCTCTTTTTTCTGAATGGTGACAATCGCCACCTCAGCCGTCACCGAACGCGCCAGGCGCTCTTCTTCACGCGCTTTTGTCTGGTCGGTCACTTCCACATGCTGAAGCAGGATCGGCAGCATAATGACGCCAACGAACAGGGAAATCAGGATCACGCCTGCCGCCAGGAACACCAGCTCGTAGCGCGCCGGAAACGGCGAGCCGTCCGCCAGCAACAGCGGGATAGACAACACACCCGCCAGCGTAATGGCTCCACGGACGCCTGCAAACGAAGCGATTAACAGATCGCGGGTTTTCCATGCCCCAAACTCCATCGGTTTTTTCTTCAGGAAGCGGAGGCTAAAGTGTTTCATGACCCACAACCAGCCGAAGCGCATCAGAATCAGCGCCGCATAAATGATGAAGATGTCGAGACACAGCATCCACACTTCAACATTTGGATCAGCTTCAGCAGTGGTCAACGAAGTTTCCAGAATGCCGGGCATTTGCAGCCCCAGTAGCAGGAATACCATGCCGTTAAACACAAATTCCAGCATCGACCAGACGCTGTTTGCGCGCAGACGCATCGCCAGCGGCGCGCGACGCATCACTCCTGAACGGGTAATGGTCATACCGGCAGCAACGGCAGCCAGAATGCCCGATACGCCGATATGTTCAGCGATCAGATAAGAGGCGAACGGCAGCAGGAACAGCAGAACGATTTGGGTAGCGGGCTCATCGCCGCCCCAGCGACTCAACCAGCGCAGTGAACGACCATACAGCAAGCTCACGGCAATCCCGGCCAGCAGGCCGCCAATCGCCACTTTCAAAAATTCGACCGTCGCGCCGCCCACGGTGAAGACCATGGTCCCCATCGCCACCGCCACGGCGAACTTCAGGGCGACCAGACCGGACGCATCGTTCATCAGCGCCTCGCCCTGCAGAATCCCCATGATTTTCTTGGGAATACGTCCTTCGCCAACGATGCCGGAGAGCGCTACCGCATCGGTAGGCGACAGCACGGCGGCCAGCGCGAAAGCCCCTATTAGCGGAATGCCGGGCACCATCCAGTCGATCAAGAACCCCATACCCACAACGGTGATCAGCACCAATACCAGCGCCAGGCCGATAATTTCACGGCCATGTTCGAGGAATTCCCGGGTGGGCGTTTTCCAGCCGTCAGCAAACAGCAAGGGCGGAATAAACAGCACCAGAAACAGTTCGGGATTGAAGTCTACATGTAAGCCAAACGTCGGCCATGCGAGTAAGGCGCCAATGCCGATTTGCATGAGCGGTAGAGGAACCTGGAAGGGAAGTACCCGGGTAATGACCCCGGAGAGCGAGACCACAAGGGTCATAATGAGAATGGTGAAGAAAATTTCCATGCTGTCCTTGAATATGATGATGCCAGTCGAAAATAGAGACTCCTCAGATAATAGAACATTGACACCCACAAAAAGAAAACCGGATGTGCCTTATAAATAATAACGGGCCGATACCGGCCCGTTATTCAGATTTTGCGATGATTAAATCGCCCAGCCGCCTGCGTAAAACGCCACCAGCGCGATAGCAATAATCACCGTCCCGATGTTGAGCTTACGCCATTCGCCGGAAACAAGACGACCAATAACCAGTGACGCGAAGCCAATCATGATGCCGGTAACGATGTTACAGGTCAGCACGATGAACACGGCGGTAATCAGCCCGGACATGGCATCGACGAAATCCGCGAAATCAATTTTCGCCACGTTGCTCAGCATCAGCAGGCCCACGTACATCAGCGCCGGTGCGGTAGCATACGCTGGCACCAGATAAGAAAGCGGAGACAGGAACAGGATAAGCAGGAACAGCACGCCGACGGTGATAGCCGTCAGGCCAGTTTTACCGCCTGCCGCCGTACCCGCTGCGGATTCGATGTATACCGCTGCAGGCGCCGCGCCGACCAGGCCGGAGAAGACGCTGCTCAGGGAGTCGGTAGTCAGCGCTTTGCCGCCATCAATAATCTGCCCGTCTTTATCCAGCAGGTTCGCCTGGCCGGCTACCGCACGGATGGTGCCGGTGGCGTCGAACACCGCCGTCATCACCAGCGCCAGTACGCTTGGGATCACCACCGGATTCAGCGCGCCCATGATGTCGAGGCTACCAATCAGCGAATTGCCGTTCTCATCGCTCAGCGATGGCATGGCAAACAAACCGGAGAACTTCACGCTCGGATCGAAAATCAGGCCGACCACGGAAATACCAATAATGGTCAGCAGAATGCCGCCGGGGACTTTCATCTTTTCGAGGCCGATAATGACCGCAAGGCCAATCAGGGACATGATGACCGGGAAGCTGGCAAAGTGACCCAACGCTACCGGCAAGCCGTCCAGCGGGTTTTTGATTACCAGACCCACGCCGTTCGCCGCGATCAGCAGCAGAAACAGACCGATACCGATACCGGTGCCGTGCGCAATGCCCTGTGGGAGGTTGCGCAGGATCCAGCTACGAATGCCGGTGGCGGAAATAATGGTAAACAGCACGCCCATCAGGAACACCGCACCCAGTGCGACCGGTACGCTGATTTGTTGGCCCAACACCAGGCTGAACGCGGTGAACGCGGTTAATGAAATGGCGCAACCAATTGCCAGCGGCAGGTTTGCCCACAGGCCCATTAATAATGAACCGATACCGGCAACCAGGCAGGTGGCGACAAACACAGCAGCCGGCGGGAAGCCCGCTTTACCCAGCATGCCCGGAACCACGATGACGGAATAAACCATGGCCAAAAAGGTGGTGAGGCCTGCAACGATTTCCTGACGGACGGAACTGCCACGGGCAGAAACCTTAAACCAGGCATCAAGCGAGCCGGTACGCGCAGATGGCGTAGACATAGAAACATCCCCTGAGATTTTTTATTGCCTGTCATACGTCAGTTGCAGATGCGTTGGCTTTGCTGCAATGCGAATGATTCAGGCGTGATGCTTTCTGTGCGTGGTGGACAACCCGCTGCCAGTTAAACGTCAGATCCTTGTGCTCAATGAGTGACAAACAGGAAGGGTCACAATAAGCAAACGTTTAACTCCACGCATAGAAAACGGTTCGAAAAATTAAGGCAAACGATTATCCAGCCTTCTGACGGGGTTTTTCAACTTAACTTTGCCACTTTTAGCGAAAAAAACGCACAGGTGATGATTTCTTCACCGACAAATGCGCAAACGTTATCGTCGCTGCGCAAAGCCATAACAAAATCCGCTATATTTTCCGGGATCGCGTTACAGCTTTGCTGGGAAACGTGACCTGTCGGTTACGCGCCGGGGAGTGAAAAGGGGCCGCCTTTCGTCATCGCGCGCTGCCATGACGGACGCTGTTCCACGCGCTGCTTCCAGCGTGCGAGGTTCGGCAAATTATCTATTCCGCCGCGGGCCAGTAACGCAATAACCGGAAAGATCATCTGAATATCCGCCATGCTAAAGCGATCCCCGGCAAACCATTCGCGTCCGTTAAGCGATTGCTCAATAAACTGCGCATGGGTAGCAATCTGCTTATTCAGATAGCTTTTCTGCACACCCTGCCCCAGCAATTTACCCACCGTGCGGAAACCAAACGGTACCGGCGGTTTGCCAAGACTGCCGAACACCAGTTTCATCATCAGTAAGGGCATCAGGGAACCTTCCGCATAATGCAGCCAGAAGCGGTAATCAATTTTTCCTTGCGGATCGGCAGGCTTCAGTTGCCCGGCCGTATCATAGGTTTCCTGCAAATATTCCAGAATCGCGCCAGATTCCGCCAGGACAAGCCCGTTATCTTCCAGCACCGGCGACTTACCTAACGGGTGAATTTTTTTCAGCTCAGGCGGTGCCAGCATGGTCGGTTGACGCTGATATCGTGCGATTTGATAAGGCAGGTTCAGTTCTTCGAGTGCGCACAGTATGCGCTGGGAGCGCGAGTTATTCAGATGATGCACGGTAAGCATGGCGGATTCTCATCATTAATGGGTGAATTTAACTATAGAAAATTGCGGCAAGTTGACGTAAAAGTTTGTGCAAAAAACAGCCGCCGTGGCTGGAAGAAATGTCCGTCGGAGATATACTCAAATTATCGGTGCAAACCGGAACCTCCCAAGATATTACCCATGAGGGGCACCGACGTCGGGGGAAACCCTCCCGTAAAAAAGCGGGATAGAGCGAAAGACAAAGACCGGAACAAAACGAAAGCGCCGCAGTTGGCGCTTTCGTTTTTTAATGCTCACCCTCTTCCAGCAGACGTGCGCCGGTGCCTTCGTCACCCAGCCGGTCTTCCGGGTTACGCAACGGGCAGTCGCTTCGCGATAGGCAGCCGCAACCGATACAGCCATCCAAATCATCACGCAACGACGTTAACGTCTGAATACGGCGATCAAGCTCTTCCTGCCAGCGCGAGGAAAGCTGCCGCCACTCTTTTGCGCTCAGGGTATGCCCTTCCGGCAATACGTTTAACGCCTCATGAATGGTGGCCAACGGAATGCCGATGCGTTGCGCAATTTTGATAATCGCCACGTAGCGCAACACATCACGCTTATATCGCCGCTGATTCCCGGCATTACGCGTACTTTTAATCAAACCTTTGCTTTCATAAAAGTGCAGCGCGGACACTGCAACGCCGCTGCGCTTTGCGACTTCCCCTGGCGTCAGAAAAGGTTTAATCCGCGGTTTTTTCTTCTCCATATCGCTTTACCTCAAGTTAACTTGAGGAATTATACTCGCGGCCAATGAGAACGACTATCGATAACTTATGATGAGAGGCGCTTATGTCACATCCGGAAATCATCAGCACACTGATTGAATGGATCGATGAACATATTGACCAACCGCTGAATATCGACGTGGTGGCGAAGAAATCGGGCTATTCGAAATGGTACTTACAGCGCATGTTTCGTACTGTCATGCGTCAGTCGCTCGGCGAGTATATTCGTCAACGGCGGTTATCGATGGCGGCGGAAGCGTTGCGGAATACGCGGCGGCCTATTTTTGATATCGCCATGGATCATGGCTACGTTTCACAGCAGACGTTTTCACGCGTGTTCCGGCGGGAATACGATATCACCCCCACCGACTATCGCCTTCAGACCAGAGTCGCAGGGTTGGCCTCGCGCAACAGCGTTTTGACCTCCGGCTCATACAACCAGCTCATCAGGTCGTGAGACGACATCGCTTTAGCGAAGTACCACCCCTGACAGAACTGCACGTTGCGTTTTAGCAGCCAGTTAATTTGATCAGGGGTTTCTACCCCCTCGGCAATGATCTTCAGGCGCAGGCTCTGCGCCATCTCAATGATATGCTCAACGATTAAGTGGCTGGTGCTGTTGGTGATTAAGGTGTCGATAAAGGTTTTATCGATCTTCAGTAAGTCAACGTTGAGCGAGTACAGGTTGTGGAGGTTGGAATAACCGGTACCAAAATCGTCGATGGCGATTTCGAACCCTGACCGACGGAACGCCTGAACCACTGGCGCCGTTTTCGTGACATCAATAACGCCTCGTTCGGTCACTTCTATTTTTATCTGGTGCGCTTTAACACCAAACTGGCGGTTTTTTTGCTCAATCAGCGCAATCAGCCGCGCGGAATGGAAATCTGATGCCGACAGGTTGATAGAGATGTAAAGCTCGGGATGGGCAGCCAGAAACGCGCCAAGATCCTGATACAGCTCTTCGATAACATAATCGGTAACCCGGGCGATCAGCCCCTCTTTTTCTGCCAGCGGAATAAACTCAACCGGGCTCATCACCGGGCCGTTAAAGCCTGGCCAGCGTAGTAATGCTTCGGCGCCCACGCAGGCACCATTTTTAATGTCGACAATCGGTTGGTAATGCAGGCAAAGCTGACGCTTTTGCAATGCACGCTGCAACATACGCGCCGGAGAATTAAACTGCTGACGGGTTCGTGACCACATCAGCCAAATAATTACGCTACAAATTAACCCTAACGGCAAGGTTAATGAAAGCTGGTGATACCACTCCTGAAATATACGCTGCGAACTGGTTGAAACAATAATGGCAATCGGACGTACAGTGGACTGGGCAATTGCATAATAACGTGAGCCATTTTGAAAATCGGCTTGTTTACGCAGAATCAGTTGATTTAATTGTCTGGAATCTGCCTGCTGGCTCAGGGAAAAAAATTGATTTGTTATCGTATCGAATATGCCAAACTGTAGCTGAGTATCTGTGGACATCACTTCACTATATGAAAGTGGGTTTACCACAGCGACATAATTACCTTTACGCATATACACCATTTTATGACCCGAATAAAAAGGTGTATCGCGGTAATAATAAATGGCTACATTTGCATTGCGCTTATAATTAGCGGCGTCCATAATCCAGTGTTGTTTAAGGCTAACCGCAGTAGAACACTGGAATTGATCTTCACTGGCATAAATTAAATCTGCGACATAAAGGTGCCCGCGCACAATATTTAACATATTGGCGCGATGATCTGCACTGCAAATTAACCCAGGCCACGCCGCTGCCTCTTCATAAGCAGAATCGACGTCTTTGATAACAATTTCGGTTTTGTCGAGCGCTAATTGCGCAAATGCGTACAGATGATCTCGGGTATCGCTAATAGCACGGATATGGGCTAACCACAGGGCGAGGACGACAGGAAGCAGCACCACGAGTGTAATGCCTGCCAGTCGTAACGCGTTTTTTCGTGCCCTGAAAATCATCGTGATCTCATATCCCTGCTGTTTGTGCCTGCTTGGTTATGAATAGACACTCCGCAAACAGGCGTTACGTTGCATGAATAACGAAACATTAGCAACAGGATTTTATTATCACAGAATATAATTTCTGAGCTCGTTCAGATTATTCACAGATTTCACAGAAAAAAATGTGGTAATTTATCTTAAGTACGTTAATTGCGCTGTTTAAGTGTGACCTTAATAACAACTAAATAGGTTTTTAAAATACGATCCCTGAAAGACATAAGTACTACTGTTTCCAGGGGTAATGATTAACAGGGGTCTTCGATGACTGCGCATACCGTACGACTTCGTCCGGTATGCTTGGCCTGATAGAGTGCTTTATCCGTTTCAGTCAGAACCTGAGAAAGCGGCAACGCGCCGGACTTTACCTCCACTGCGCCTGCGCTAAACGACAGGTCGACGCGTTGCTGATCTATATGTAAAGGCGTGGCGCTAAGCACGTCCCGGAGCTGATCGGTGAAGGCAACAGCGTCATCGCAACCGGCATTACGCAGTATCACCAGGAATTCTTCCCCACCGAGGCGGCCCGCATAAAATTCGGGAAAATGGCATGCGCGGATACAATCGCAAAAATGCAGTAATGCTTTATCTCCTGCAGCGTGTCCCCACGAATCATTGATCCGTTTAAAATAATCCAGATCGATCATTAATACGGCAAAGCTATTTTGCGGTTCGTTTTCAAATTCATTTTCCAGCTGTTTTAATATTTCTGCGCGATTATAGCACTGTGTTAAATCATCAATGGTTGCCTTACGGGTTAATATCTGCTCCGCTTGCTTTCGGGCGGTAATATCAAGTCCAATATTTAATACGCTATTATCCGGCAACACAATATTCGCCCACAGCGTGGTTAACATTGTCCCGTCACGCCTCACCGGATGCCATTCTTTCATGGTGGGCAGCGGTGTTGTATTAACCGAGGCTCGCACTTCACTTCGAACAACCGGATCGGGATAAAACAATGTCAGCGGATCGGAAGCCTGATTAATTTCTTCCAGTGTCCAGCCAAATACGCGTTCGCACTCGCCGTTCCATAATGTGCAGCGTCCATTTCGATTAAAGGAATTAATAAGCACCGGCGCTCGCTCAAACAGCACCTTATAACGTTCAGAGATGTGCTGTAACTCCAGCGCGGCGATTTCGCGGGCAAACGACTCAAGTAAATAATCACGCAATTTATCTGCAAGAATAGTCACGCCGTGCTTCAAAAGCGTAACGGAAGGCAGCGTCTGTCGGTACGCCAGAAACAGCCATGCCGTTGCATTGTAATCATGCAGCGGGAGTTTGCAGAGTATCCCGGTTTGTAGCTCCCTCAACGGCAAGGGCGCGTCAGCATAGAACTGCGCGCCAACGCTGTGAGGCCATGACAGGATGCGCCACGCATAGGGATGATTGACTATACGCGGATGCCGTAAAAGCTGGCATGCCTGCTCGTGGCCTTTCCCGTCATCGTCACACTGGCTCACCTGAACGTTACCGTCACGTTCAATCGCGATCCACGTAACGTGGCTTCCCAGCGCCAACTGGATATCACCGACAATTTCATGAACGGAACGATGCGGTAACAATTGGGGGATCACTTTCGTCAGGATACGTAATACCTGTGCGCCATCCCCTAATAAACTGTTTTTATGGGCAGTATTCATTTTTATCATTTTCACAGGTCGTTGAAACCTAAATAATAAAATTCTTACCTGCAATGAATAATTCAATTCAGCGAAACGTAAAACGCCACTATCAGGACATAAAATACTTGCCTTAACCGCGCAAAATTAATTTATGGCATAAACCGTAAAAAGTCAGCATTTTCATTAAGTTGAATTATTGATTGCACGTAAAACCTGGAACCAAATCCGGCCTGGCCTGGATTTCGTTATGCAAATATGAATGTATAGTTAATGAATAATAAAACACCCACTATTTCAGTTAAGTAGTATCAAATAAATACGACTAAAGAATGAGATTTGCCTGAGGTTATTTCTGACGGAAAGCCGTGATGCTTCACATGGAAATATCCACATTAAAACAATGGCTTTAGAATAACTAAAAAATCAATTTTGAATCTGGCGAATAAAAGAACAAATGTGATATAGTTCACACATCAGATGCAACGACAGCATTTGCGTTCATTGTTAGAAACCCTACGCTTGTTAGCAACCCTCCGGGAGCACCCTCTCCCGTGCTAATAAGTGTTGCCTTTATTTAAAGGAATCAGTGACATGGCTACCCTGACGACTGGCATTGTTATGATGCGCTGGCAAATTTTCAGCGCAGTGATGATGTTTCTTGCCAGCACGCTGAATATTCAGTTTCGTAAATCTGACTATGCAGTGTTGGCGGTGATCAGCAGCGGCATAGGCATCGCGGCGTCTTGCGCTTTTGCGACAGGACTGCTGGGTTTGTCTATCGATTTTGCAGCGACATGGACTCACTTTAAGGATGTTATGTGGGACGTTCTCAGCAAAACGCCGCCCGAGTGGCCACTGATCCTGACCTGATTGTTCTTCGCCTCTGCCATGCAGAGGCTTTTTTTTACATGCAGCCTGCGCAACTGGTACAGCGCCAGTCCTGACGATTGATCGCCTTCCAGAAGGCACGATAGTTTGCTTCGTCCAGCGGGATTGCGTTATCAAAAAAGCAGTCCGTCAGCCATTCGGCGTTTTCGATTATCCATTCATCTTCCGGTAAACCATCGGCAAAGGTTTCATCCTCAGGATCGATAATCGAATAAATACCGTGGGTTCCCATATCCTTCTCGCGACGCGCTTCAGGTAATTCAACGGGTCGTCCTTCATAAGTAATTATCCAGTGCCCATGACAGAGTAAATTACCCCGGCGGCACCAGTCAGCCGTGAATGGATTGGTGACTCCAGACATTCTTTCTCCCTGTATTTGCGAAATAGAGATGTAGCGCTTTATTTAACACCTGATCGCTATTGTTTATGTGCGTGACAATAACGCGACACATAAAGCCTTTTAATCTTCATGGGATAGTGTGGCACCCGTTGAATAATGCTGAAATCCTAACAAAGAGGTAGAAAGCGTGAGTAAAGGAAGCGGTGTTGAAAATAAATAGTGGGCGAAGTACCAGGTGGCAGGGATATTATTGATGCAGATGCACGACATAAAAATAAAAAACCCGCAATAATTATCGCGGGTTGTTTGATAACGCCTGGTTCCGTATCAGAACGGTAGTTCACATAAAGAACCGAAAAAAACCCCATCTCATTGAAAATAAATAAATAATTGAATTTCAATTTAAAAGTGTCAACTTCATCGCACCTTTTGCGAATTTTTACCAATCCTTGGATGAAATCCGGCTGGCGGACGTAAGGATAGTATCTTTACACATTTACTCATGGTTGCTCCCAGTAACCGTAGTTGGTTGTCCCTGTCGATGTAGCTGATCTGCACCTGCACCTGCCCCTGCACCTGCACCTGCATATCCTAAAATTTAGTGAGAAAAAATATCACTGGATATAATTCAAACGATCAATTTCTTTTCATATGGACTCAACCTTATATAATGAATTGCATTATTAGCCACTGTTAGAAAATCATGAACAATTATTCCATTTCGAGAACTCATCAAATGATACGGGCGCGGCATAACGCCGCACTCATTCATTGGAGTAAATTCAATTGGTTAGAAATAGATCATGGCGACGTCATCAAACTGTGCGTCTAAAAGCTAGACGGATAAAATATCTCTTGTCAACGCACCAAACACATAACGCATTGGGGAAAGTTTATTGTACTCCCTGCCGATGCTCCTGTTACCTATGTGGACACAAACGAACACATCATGGTCAGAATCAACAAGAGCGGAGGGCGCGACTGCTGTTCACATAATTTCACTTATCTATGAGAAGGCACAGTGCTAAAAAAATAATTTAGCACTGTACTGATTTTGGGCTAAGGTCACTAAATCCGAAAAGTGTGCAGCCCTAGCGATCATCGGAACTTATCAGTGCATCAGAAGTTGATAATTATAGTCCCGCAAACTCATGCATCAGGATGCCTATTATTTTCTACTCAGCATCCTAAATATATCAAGTGCTTTAGAACAGGTGTAATATAAATAGGGCTCCAGGATGCAAAGCCTTTCAAGCATCAGTTCCATTCTCTCAATAGAGTCTTCGCTGATTGGCAAATACGCCAATTCAGTGCACCATTGCCCTATATATTCTGCCCAGCCATTTTTATCTTCAAAGGCCGCCCCCGCCACGAAACCTATTGCCAGGTAGTTTTCGGGCTCAGAATCCACATCAATATAGTCCCGATAGAGTCGACTTAAGATCGTCACCGATGCAGCAAGCTTTTTACTTCTGGTCATACAGGCAACCTGAGCCAGCCCGTTTAACACCTGACCTGCCCCCAGGATTAGATACAACCTTCAGTTAGTAATGTCGGTTGGTTTTT
>OKCK01000041.1_pt1 | contig 67956 bp, 72 predicted proteins | sample 1614961 | NCBI WGS metagenome assembly OKCK01 (sample SAMN04436984, study PRJEB24849) | human gut metagenome | biome: human gut; feature: NICU; material: stool | host: Homo sapiens | place: USA: Saint Louis, MO | collected 2010-07-31
GGCCACCGGGCCAAATCAGATAACCCTCACGCTGGACAGATTGTCCAAAACCAAGGTTATTGAGAAACGCCGCAACGTCCGGGATATCCGCCCCGTTGCGGGCTTTATCCATTTTTTTGGCAAGCTCTGTCGTCATGGTTGCCGCGAAGTTGGGATCGTCACCCAGCGCGGCGGCCAGTTCATTCAGTGTGTCCAGTGCAGCCGGTGAGGAATCCACCAAAGCCGCCAACGCCGCCTTCACAAATGCTGTGGTCGCGAGCTGCGCGTCGTTTGACGTCTGTGCCGCCGTCGGTGCAGTGGGTTTACCGGTCAGCGCCGGGTTTGCCAGCGGCGCATAATCCGCCACAACCTGTTTCACATGCGCAGTGGTGGCTAGTTTGGTTGTGTTGTCCGTTTTCACCGGCGTCGGCGCGGTAGGCGTCCCGGTCAGGGCGGGGGAAACTTTCGGCGCGTACTGATTGTGTGGGTTAGCGGCGGCGAGGTGCGCGGCCATCAACCCATCGGCATATGCCTTAACCTCAATAACCTTATCATCAACATATTTACGGGTTGCCAGCACGACCGCCGGGTCAATTTTAAGGGTGACCGCTTCCGTGTTTGACACAATCAGGATCATGCGGATGGTCTGGGTGCGCCCGCTGCCCTCCTGTAACTGCGGTTTATAGGTCTCCGGGCAGTTCGCCACGGCAATCAGTACACCGGCATCGTCATAAAGACCAATTTCACGTATCCAGAAACCACCCTCATTTTCCGGGATGATTTGCTCGGCAATAATCTGACTGGTGTTTTCGGGGTCGACGTTCAGCATATTCAGCGGTGCGATACGCTTCTGATTAATGAGCCGGGTCTGGGCCGGGTCTGGCGTGGGTAACGCGCCGTTACCGTCACCGACCGCCATTTGTGTAAGGTTTAATTTAGTGCCGAGCGCCGTCGCGTTCGCAAGTTTCGCCGCGCCCTGGCTTGTCAGAATTGCAAAATATTTCGCGGTCATGCGTTCACTCTCAGGTTATCGATCAGATGAATGGCCGAGGCCGGGTAAAAATCACCACCGACCACAATCGCCGCCGGTGTGTAGGGGTAAACTGTCAGTGCATCACCGTCATAACATCCCGCACCCAGCACAATATTGCCGGTGGTACTCAGGCTGATGGCGAGGCCCGTCAGGTGCCGACTGGCCGGTTTGGCGTCGTCAATGAGCCGCTCAAGCTCCTGATACATTTCATCGGTGATGCCGGTATCGAGTACCCCGACCACCAGGCGGAACGTGCCCGGCTCCTCGTTGAGCTGCCACCATTCCCGCACCTCAATCAGATAACCGAGCGGCTCCACCACGCGCCGCAATGCGCTGATGGTGCCTTTGTGCTGATGGACATAAAACGAGGCGGCAATGACGCTGCGTTTGGTGGCTTCCGGCCAGTTAAAGTCCCAGCGGTCAACCGACAGCGCCCAGGCCAGATAGGGCAACAGCGCGACCGGACACGTCTGCGGGTTCCACAGGGTACGCAGCGGCACCGGCACCCGCATAATGTCGGCAGCGGCCTGCGCGGCGGCTACCTCCAGCAATGAGGAGCCGACGGGTAACAGGCGGTCATTACTCATCCGTCCCCCCTGCGCTTATGATGTAATCCGTGCAGTAAGATGCCTGGTGTTTGGCGAGCACAATGTCAGCCGCCGGGGCCGTCAGCTCAACACGCTGCACCCCTTCAACATGCAGCGCGGCATAAATGGCAGACCGGCGAATGTCACGCCCGAGCCGGTGCTGTGCGCTGATGTATTCCTTGAGCCGTTGCTCTGCGGCCTCCCGCACCGGCTCGGACTCCGGGCCGGGATAAAAGTACAGCGTCGCGTCCACCCGGTACGGCACCATGACAGCGCTCTGCACGGTCACACGGTCACCCACGGGGCGCACGTCTTCGGCGTTAAGCGCCTTTTCCACCACGGCAAGCAAACCGGTGCTGGCCGTGCCGTCACCCTCCCGCGACAACACGGTAATGGTCACGCAGGCCGGAGTCGGGCTGACCACAGAAATATCCGCGACACGTCCGTCGGCGCTGCGTCCGTGATATTCATACGCGCCCACCGGCCCCGCCACGGAAAGTCCTTCAAATGCCTGTTGCGCCCGCATACGCAAATCGGTATCGGACTCCATGACCGCCGGTGTCGGCGGGATGGTTGAATCATCCGCCGGGGTGATGGTCAGTCGCGGGGTATTGTTGTTCGCGGCCATCACGTCAAGGTCAGCATCAGCGGAAAAGGCGAGCGTGGTCGCCAGCGCCGCCTCGTTGACACGCTGACGCCAGAGCATTTCGCGGTAGGCGTTTTCTTCCAGAAATTTGGTTAACGGATCGGACTCCAGCGCCAGCACGCGCGCGACAGCCTCCTGTTGCTCCTGGGGAAACAGGGAAATCAGTGTCGCTTTTCGCTCCGCAAGAATGGATTCGAAGTCTGGCACTTCAACCACATCCGGCGCGGGGAGCTGGCTAAGGTCGATAATCGGCATGGTATTAACTCACAGGCAGGGTTAATGAAAGGCTCTCGCCCGTGTCCTTAAGCTGGCCGGTCAGGTTGACGATCATCTTTCCGTCAAACTGGCGTTCGGTGGTGATGGTCGTCAGCGTGATGCGCGGCTCCCATTTCAGGATCGCCATGTAACACGCCACTTTGATTTGCAGCTCAAGCGCCGGGGTCTGAGGCTGGTCAATCATTGCGGATAACAGCGAGCCATAATCACGACGCATCACCCGTGACCCGACAGGGGTGCGCAGGATATCGCCCACGCTCTGACTGATGTGCTCCGCGTCCGTGATGGCCCGCCCGGTGTTACGGTTCATACCGAGATAACGTGTCGTCACTTCGTCCCCTCCGTCCAGCTTCCGCCACGCTGCACACCACCATGATCGTGGTCGTCAAGCTGCACACCGTTAGACTTAAATGCACCGCCGCTGTGCTCGATATTGCCGCTCATCTTTCCGCCCTTTTGCACCTCAAGCGTCGCGGTGATCAGCTTGTTGGTGCAGACCACTTCCGGCGAGTCGAGCGTGACGCGGGTCGATGCTTTCACCATTACCACCGGCACGGTTGCCGTGATGGATTCTGACGCGGTGACGTCGGCGGTTTTAATGCCGCTGACGGTAAGCGCGCCGGTTTCCGGCTCGTACTCCATCACGGCACCATCCGGGAACGACACATGCCAGGCATCAGCCGAGGCCGACGGCGCGGCGTGGTCATCCGAAAAGATGGCGGGCAGCACAAACGCGGTGTCGAGCTCACCGCCAATGGCGAGGATCAGCACCTGCTCACCCACGGAGGGAGCCCACCATGTACGCGAGCGCCCGGCCCGGTGCGTCAGCCACTGGAGCCAGTCGGTATAAATGCCGCCGGTCTGCACACGGCAACGACCGGCGTTAAGGTCGGTTTCGACAATGACGCCGGTGCGTATCATGTTGCGAAGTGCGCGGGCGAGTTCCTGGATAGTTGAAAGTGTGTTCATAGCGGAAAGAATGCCGCCGGGCAGATCCGGCGGCAATGCGGGCGGGTTTTGTCATTCATGGCACAACTACCCGGCGAGATGATGAATGATGGCAGTTTCAATAATCTGCCGGTCAGACTCAGAAAAGCCGAGTAACGGGCGCACAGGGTACAGCACGGCCTGGCTGTTCTGGCCTGGCTTATCACGCAACCCGTACTGATGCACCCGCGCAATACGCTGCACCTTACCGGTAAACTCCACCGCCGCCGCGCTTTCGTCGCCACGGGCTTTCATGTAGCGACTGGTGCGCAGCTTTGCAAACATCTCGCGCTTAACCCGCCCCTTTTTTCCCCTGATGGTCTGCGGCTGTCGCGCCTCGTAGGGCGTGCCATCCGGCGCACGCTGCGCCTTAATCCGCTGTTGTTGTTGCTGGCGCAGGGTCTTCGCAATTTCAGCGCTAAGATTACGACGCCCCGCCGGTGACAGGGCGGCAATCAGCGCGGCGAGCCGGTTTTCAAACGGATTTAACTCACTCATTCCATTCACTCACCAGTTCGTCACGCATCCAGAGTTCCATCGGGCGAGTGACCGGCTCCGGCGGTGCCGGTTCCGGGATATTGTCGATATGCAGCGCCGCACCGACCTGTTTCACCAGGGTGCGCTCGGTCAGCATCAGGCTGATACTGATATCGACGGAGTTGTCATTGTTGATATCCGCAATCCACGTAAAGCCCTTTTTGCGCCCCTCGTCGGTGGTCATGATGTCGGGCTGATGCTCACGCAGCCACGCCAGCACCGGGACAAGCAGCAAATCCAGCTCGCCGGTGAAATCCGTCACCACCACGTTAAGCGTGTAGCGCTTCTCAAATGACAGCGACGTCGCAAGCGTGGAGGCAATCTGCCCGTTATCCACATAGAGGCGCAGCATATCGGGATTGGTGCGCAGTACCGGCACCGCATCAGTTAGGGTTTTGCGCAGACTGTCGGGCTTCAGCATGTAAATCGTCCTGGCACTGTTTGACGGCTTCAACCTGTTGCGCGCAGCTCTCCAGCGCGCGCTCAAGGTTACGGATATCGGCGCTTAAATCGCCGTTACTGCGCGGATCGCTCCCCGGCATCGGGCACAGGCTCACCGCCGGGCAGGCGTTCCAGACAACTACCGGCGGAGGCGCAGGCGGCGCGGTGGTGCACCCGGCGCACAGCATCAGGCAAATCAGCGCTGTACCAGCGGCGAAAGGCTTCATTTTCATTAAGTAACCTCGTGATGGTTTGCTCACGCCTCACCGCCCGGTCACCGGCGGCGGCCAGTTTCTGGCGCAAATCCACCTGCGCCCGTTCGTTTTTTTCCGCCCTGACGGCCACGACCTGAAGCTGATTTTTCAGCATCCCGACTGTGTTTTTCAGTTCCCCGGCGACGCGGTTCGCTTTTTCAAAAGACCGGGCAAGTTTGCCGTTTTCATGATGCAGCCACAGCCCGGCCAGCACGGCCAGAACCAGCAATACCACTAACGTTTTCATGATGCCCCCTTAAGGCAGTAAGCCCGCTCACGCGCGCGGCGGTTTTCCAGTCCTTTGTTTTTCACACCATTGACATAAACCCAGCGTGATAACTGATCACACGCCTGCGCCCATTGCTGACGGTTGATAAAGCCGACCAGCGTCGAGCGACAGGCCGCGCCGGTGCCGACGTTAAAGGCGAAGCTGACCAGCGCGTCGTAAACCGGCTGCGGCATCTTCACCGGCGCGCAGACTGCCAGGCGCCGCTCGGTGTTCAGCACATCCGCGACCAGATTCGCCGCCGCCTCGCGCTCGGTGATGTCGCGAACAGGTACGACCCCCGCAGTGTGGCCGATGCCCGATGTCCATACGCCCGCGCTGCACTGGTAGGGACGCAGACGGCATCCCTCAAGGTCGGCAATCAGTGCCAGACCCTCCGGCGAGGTATGGAGCAGACGAAAGTCGGGCACCAGTGCGGCCAGCGCCAGCACGGCGGCCACACTGCAACGCTTAACGAATGATTTCACGGGTCACCTCTTTGTCGATCCCCATCTCAGTGAGATAACGAAAGGTTTTCCGGCGATACCAGAAGTTAACCAGTGCGGTGAAGATGGCGCAGCCCGCCCCGACCCAGAAAGCCAGGCGCTCCGGGGTCTGGGTGCCGAACCATGCAAGCAGCACCGACAGCCAGTAGGTGGTAAACGTGGTGAATTTTTCCATTGTCAGTCCCACAGGTTGACGGTCTCCGTGACCGGCGATGATTGAACGTCAGGGAGCTCGACGGCGGTGCCGTGTGGCAGCACCGCCCCGAGCCCGGCAAGACCCGGATTAGCCAGGAGCACCGCCTCAACGACCCCGGACGTGCGCCCGTAATACCGGGCGCAAATCTGGTCGAGGGTGTCCCCCTGCTCGGCGTAAACTTTCATATCTGGCTCACGATGCAGCGCGGTTTATCCTGGAGCCGCGCCACCGACCAGCGCATGTCGCGCCATAAGTCGTCAATGGTGGTGTCGATGCTGTCGGCTTTCTTGTCGCCTTTTGCGCTCGCATCCACACCGCGATAACGCTCGTACAGGGTGGCGGTGGTCATCGCACAGACCGCGCTCAGGTAGTGGAAAACCCGCTCGCTTTCCCCGTCGATTTTCTCCGCCGGTACGTCGGCAAGCTGCGTAAATCCTGCGGCGATTTGAAGTGCCCGCCACTCGTACAGCTCCGCGTTGGTTTCCGCGATACCGGTCTTGATGGCGCTTCGCAGCCGGGCCGGGGGCACGGTCTGTTCCAGGCGCATCAGTTCCCGCACCCGAACCGGATCGACATCAGGAAAGAAAAAGGTGTTTTTAATCACCGGTTCGTCGCCCGCCGGGGGCGGGACAATTACTGTGCTGCCGTGCGGTTCGTTATTAATAATCAGCGTCATCATGACTACCTTTTAAAAGGGTGGGCGGTGGACGCCGGTTTCAGGTGAGGTTAAAAACCGCCTTTGCCGACGTGCCGCCCGGCGCGGGGCGCATTCTGTTAACTGGTGATTTTTTTGGGTCGGCCACGTTTCGCTGGCGTCGCGCTTTTCGGCTTGCGCGCCCGCGTGGTGGTCTTTTTAAGCGGTGCATCCGGCTTCGGTCGCAGTTCGCGTGTCAGCCGCTCAATATCCTTTTTCACCCCGGCAAGCCGGTCGAGCTGCATCGCCCGTTCCAGGTGAGCAAGGGCGTCAGCAGGCTGACCGCCGTCACGTAACACCATGCCGGTGATTTTGTGCAGCTTCGCACGCACCGGGTCAGGCATGTCGGCGGGATCCGTCAGCGCAATTGCGTCATGCAGCAGCGCCACGTCGACCGCCTCACCGGCGGCCTGTGCGCGCATGGCCGCGAGCGCCACTTCCTCGGCAAACAGATACGCGGGGGTGCGTTTGTGTTTGCCCGGCATGGTCAGGCCATAGCGCAGGGCATAGCGGGCGATATCCAGCGCACCGGCAATGTCACCGGCATCGAGACGCCACAGCATGACCGTCATCAGAATGTCGTCCTGTGAGCCTTTCCCCTCCGTCAGCACACCGCTGACCCACGGTGCATAGAACGGCAACAGCTCGCGCTTTTTTGCCGCCTTAAGCTCATTCGAGAAGATGGTTTTTAACGTGCGTTGGTCTGCGGCCAGCTTTACCAGCATCTGCTCATAGGCGGTTGCATGGCGCAGCGGGTTGTCCTCCCGCTGCGCGGCGCTGATGGCCGAGACCCGCATCATGTGACGCCGTGCGGGGCTCGTCATGGGTTACGCTCCGCCGTTTTCCGCTGCGAATTTACCGACCTTGACGTTTTCCACCAGGCAACCGGCGGCGTAGTCTTCCACTACATAATCAATGTTCATTGATTCGTAGTTTTCCACGCGGTCGCGCTTCGGATTTTCCGCAATAACACGGCGGTGGCTTTCGTCCATAAAGTAGATGGACAGGTTATCCAGGCGGGTGATCAGCATCGCATCCGCCGGGAAGAACGGCACACGCACCGCCGGTAAATTACCGATGCGTTTCTGGCTGACAATCACGTCAGCGGCCAGCATTTCGGTATTGGCCTGCGTCTGGTTAACGAGCGGGAAATATTTATCGGCCAGCAACTGACGGCCCACAATCACCACCAGATCGGGGTCTTCCTGATACCACGGCGCAATCAGGTTGTTGGTGGCATCCATCACCACGGCGTCGAGATTGGCGTAATCGCCGTTCTCACCCACGCGGATCACGGCAGACACCACCGCGCCATCATCATCGGTGACGTTATTCATCACACGGGCCGGGGCTTCGGTGCGGTATTTCTGCAACCAGCCCACGGCGACGTCCTGCAACATCGGGTTAGCGGCACGGTCTGAGGTGGGCGCACGACGCACACCGTTAAAGCCCGCCATGATGAAATCCAGCGCCTGACGCTTAATGATGGCGTTACGGATACGCAACTGGAAATCCTGGAAACGCGCCCACAGGTCGAGGGTTTTATAGCGCAGATGGAAATCGAAATTGATTTGATCGCATTCGTATTTGTTGGACTCAAGCTGCGTAAAGTCCTGGGTCTGGCGCTCATTACCGGCGGCGGTGTCGGTGGTGCTGGCAATGGAGCCGGTCACACCCACACCGACCTTTTCACCCTTAAGCTCATTTACCGGCACGATGTTGATGCGGGTCAGGAAGTCGGATGACTCCTGCACGGTGTCCATCAGCGACTGCGTGACGGACGGGTTAACGCTGAATTTTTTGTCGATGTCGCCGACGTCGATGCCGTTCAGCTCGGCGATGCGGGACAGGTAGGCATTAAATTTAAAGCGGGTTTCTGGGCGCATGGTGATTCCTGAAAAAAGTTAAACGGGTTTTACTGCACTGACCTGATAACGCCGGTCAGCAGTTCGTCAGCATTTCGTCGCCACCGCCGCCGGTACTCAGTTTGCGGCGCGGCTGATGCTGGCTTTCGGTGTGGTCGAGTGAGGTTTTCAGCGCGTTAAACTGCTCGCTGATCTCCCCGGTCTGGCGGGTCACGTCCTGCTTAAACGTGGAAAAGGCGGTTTCCATTTCTGCCAGGCGCTGTTCGGTGGCGCTGAGACTGGTCTGGACGTGCTCGCTGACCACCGTCACGGCTTCATGCACGTCAGCAAAACGGGCGTCGTCGCTGGCCTGCTTACGGCCAAATATGGCTTTCACGGTGTCGCTCAGTTTCGCGAACACGTTTTCCGGCTGGTCTTCAAATTCCAGATCCGCCAGGGTGGCGACAGAAATCAGGTTTTCCGGGCTGGTTTTAAAGCGGTTAAGCGGGTTGGTTTTCGCGGTGCGGCAAAATTCCAGGTACTCGGTGCCGAGACTTGCCGGATCATCAGTGACGGCGAGGCCAACCAGATAGCATTTGCCGGTATTGGCAAAATTCGGCTGGATTTCCATTGAGGTGTAAACCTTCTGGCCCTTGCTCACCATGTCGACAAGGTTGTCGAGCGGGGCGATTTTCCCGAACAGTGCCCATTTGCCGTTAAGCGCGGAATCGTCTTCAATTTGTTCAGCCTTAAGCTCGACCACATCGCCGTAACGACCAAATGCGCCGTCAGGGTAAACACCGCGCAGGTGTTCGAGATTGATACGGCAGCCATAAACACGCGGATCAAAGGTGGCGGCCATTTCCTGTAGATCCGTGGCGCTGATTACGCGACCGTCGCAGGTGTCGCCCTCAACGCCGATACGGAAGAATTTTGAAACTTTTTTTGCCATCGTCAGGAGTCCTGATTGTTGGTGAAGGTTCACGGTTAGGTCGGGGTTAGTTTCCCGACACCGCCCCGCCCCCGCCATCAAACCCGGATGGCTTATCCCCCACACAACAGCGCATTAGCGAATCGCTTACCGCGCTTAAGTAGCCTTGCCCTGTATCCACAAAGGCGAGGCATTCATGAGCATCACCACCGACACCACGCTGTTACATGATCCGCGACGACAGGCCGCACTCCTGTACTGGCAGGGCTTCTCCGTGCCGCAAATCGCGGAAATGCTGCAGACCAAACGCCCGACCGTTCAGAGCTGGAAGCAGCGCGACGAATGGGACTCAACCGCGCCATTAAACCGGGTGGAAAGCACTTTAGAGGCGCGGCTCATCCAGCTTTACGCCAAGCCGGAATTAACCGCGCACGACTTTAAGGTCGCAGATTTTTTATCGCGTCAGATGGAGCGGCTCGCCAGGGTAAACCGCTATGGCCAGACCGGTAACGAGGCGGATTTAAATCCGAACGTGGCGAACCGCAATAAGGGTGAGCGCCGCAAACCGAAAAAGAATTTTTTCAGTGACGAGGCCATTGAGAAACTCGACGAGATTTTTTTTGATGAGTCATTCGAATACCAGCTCAACTGGCACCGCGCCGGGCTGGCGCACCGCATCCGCAATATCCTGAAATCCCGCCAGATTGGCGCGACGTTTTATTTCGCCCGCGAGGCGTTACTGCGCGCCCTGAAAACCGGTAACAACCAGATATTTTTATCGGCCAGTAAAACCCAGGCGTATGTGTTCCGTGAGTACATCATCGCCTTTGCCCGCATGGTCGACGTCGATCTGACCGGCGATCCGGTGGTCATTGGTAACAACGGGGCAAAACTGATTTTTCTCGGCACCAACTCCAACACCGCGCAGAGCCATAACGGTGACCTGTATGTCGATGAGATTTTCTGGATACCGAACTTTCAGCGCCTGCGCAAAGTCGCTTCCGGCATGGCCTCACAAAAGCACCTGCGAACGACCTACTTTTCGACCCCCTCCTCGCTCGGTCACGGCGCGTATCCGTTCTGGTCGGGCGAGCTGTTCAACAAGGGCCGCGCCAGCGCCAGCGAGCGCGTGGATATTGATATTTCACATACTGCGCTCGCCGGTGGGGTGCTGTGCGCGGATGGTCAGTGGCGGCAGATTGTCACCATTGAGGACGCGCTCGCACGCGGCTGTACCCTGTTTGACCTGGACACGCTGAAACAGGAAAACAGCACCGATGATTTCCGTAACCTGTTTATGTGCGAGTTTGTTGACGACAAGGCGTCGGTGTTCCCGTTCGAGGAGCTCCAGCGCTGCATGGTCGACAGCCTGGAGGAGTGGGAGGATTTCGCGCCGTTCGCCGACAGACCATTCGGGCAGCGCACTGTCTGGATTGGTTACGACCCATCCCTGCGCGGCGACAGTGCCGGGTGCGTGGTTATCGCGCCGCCGCTGGTCACCGGCGGCAAATTCCGCATTCTGGAGCGTCACCAGTGGAAAGGCATGGACTTCGCCGCCCAGGCTAACGCCATCCGCGACCTGACCCTGAAATACCACGTCGAGTACATCGGCATTGACGCGACCGGCCTCGGCCAGGGTGTTTACCAGCTTGTGCGCTCGTTTTTCCCGGCAGCGCGTGAAATCCGTTACACGCCGGAAGTCAAAACCGCGATGGTGCTGAAAGCCAAAGACACCATTGCGCGCGGCTGTCTGGAATACGACGTCGGCGCAACCGACATCACGCAGTCGTTTATGTCGATCCGCAAAACCATGACCGGCAGCGGGCGCAGCGCCACCTATGAGGCCAGCCGCACCGAGGAGGCCAGCCACGCGGATTTAGCCTGGGCAACCATGCACGTATTAATTAACGAACCGCTCAGCGCCGGTAGCGGCATGGCGGCATCTTCCATTCTGGAGTTTAACTGATGTCAAAACGAAAAAGCCGCGGGCCGCAGCAGTCAAAAGCGGTAATCAACACCACAGCCGACGCGCCACAAATGGAGGCGTTCACCTTCGGCGAACCCTCGCCGGTGCTCGACCGCCGGGATATTCTGGATTATGTGGAATGCATCAGTAACGGCAAATGGTATGAGCCGCCGGTGAGCTTTACGGGCCTTGCAAAAAGCCTGCGCGCCGCCGTTCACCACAGTTCGCCGATTTACGTGAAGCGTAACATTCTGGCCTCGACATTTGTCCCGCACCCGCTGTTGTCACAACAGGATTTCAGCCGCTTTGTACTGGATTTTTTAGTGTTCGGAAATGCGTTCCTGGAAAAGCGCAGAAGCGCCACGGGCCGCGTGATGAAGCTTGAAACCTCACCGGCCAAATACACCCGGCGCGGCGTGGTCGAAGGGGATTACTGGTGGGTGCCGTCATTCATTCAGCCGCATCCCTTTGAAAACGGATCGGTGTTTCACCTGATGGAGCCGGACATTAACCAGGAAATTTACGGGATGCCGGAATATCTCAGCGCGCTTAACTCGGCCTGGCTTAACGAGTCGGCAACCCTGTACCGCCGCAAGTATTACCAGAACGGCGCACACGCCGGTTACATCATGTACGTGACCGACGCCGCACAGAGCAGCACCGACGTTGAGGCGATGCGCGATGCGATGCGTAACTCGAAAGGCCTGGGGAACTTTAAAAATCTGTTTTTCTACGCACCCAGCGGAAAACCAGACGGGATAAAGATTATCCCGCTCAGTGAGGTGGCGACTAAAGACGACTTTTTTAATATCAAAAAGGTCAGCGAAAGCGACCTGTTAAGCGCGCACCGCGTACCGCCCCAGCTAATGGGGATGATGCCGAATAATACCGGCGGCTTCGGGGATGTGGTGAAAGCAGCACAGGTATTTGTGCGTAACGAGCTGACACCGTTGCAGGAGCGATTTAAAGAGATTAATGACTGGTCAGGCGAGGAGGTGATCCGCTTTCGGGACTACTCGCTGAATATTGAAGATTAACGATACCGCGCCGCCTCCGGGCGGCTTTTTTACACGCCCTTTCTGACGCTCTCCCGCGCTTCCTGCGCCCCGATTGAACGACCCCGCCCCTGTACGTCAACGCACCTGAAAAAATGCGACAGCGCCGCGCGCTTGCGGGAAAAAAAATAATAAATTAATTACACGCTCCGGCGCGCAGTGCTATCCCCGCCTCGCCTGCCCGCTTTATGTGTCGGTTTTCATGCAACTGCATAACATAAGCAAAGGCCCGCCAGTACTGGCGGGCCTTAATGCAAACGATCCTCAAACGATCATGCAAATTCATGCATATAGGTCATGCATCGCCGTCAGGGGGTGGTTTAAGCGTAAAATCTGCATCAAATTCACCAAACCTCTTACCACTGCGGCTCGTCTCAATCAGATACAAAATACCTTCACTCAACGATATCGGGCGGGCAATCTCAAACTGGAAAAAATAATCAAGAGTACGCCCCAGCCAGTAACCCCCGCCACACTCACGGGGCCGCTGAAAAAAGACTAAACCACCAGGTTCATAACGGGGTAAAAATTCGCCCCGATAAACAACCTGATAATTTGCATCAGGCGCACCCATTCTCTAACGCCTCGCGTTGCTCGTTGTTCAACCCTGCCAGCGGTAAAACCAGTTTTAACGCTGGCCGCGTTTCGGTTACTGCATCCAGCTATCGTCTTCCCAGACGTTCTGTAAAATTTCCATTACCCGTTTTTTTTCATCGTCATATTTCACGCCGCTAAGCTCGATACCGTTCGCGCTCCCCTTACGGATACGAATGGCGGTTTTTGGGTACATCGGGCGCAGGTTCCGGTAAAGCTCGGCCTCCAAAGCTTCGAGTGTTGACTGATTAATTTTTTGCTCTTTATCGATCATGATTTCAACACGCATTTTATTCTCCTTTAACAATCCATAGGAGTGGCGGAAAAAATTACTGAGAATTGTCGGTTGCGGATGGCTGCATCAGCAGCAATTTCTGCGATGAGATTAAGTGCAATTTCTCGATCACGCTCTTTGCACACCCCTTCCGACACTAGCCTCGCTATAAGTTCCACCCGCTCAAGCCTTACCCGTTCCTGCAAATCGTAATCCATTAATTCCCCCCTGAACGATACACCTGTATATTTATACAGTAGCACGTTATGAGAAAAATTTAAAAGTGATTCCAGCCAAAAAGTATGAACATCATTGATATATTCTTAAACTGATAACCCTTTGAAATTATGACGATGCGTCAATTTCATTTAGGGCGGTCATGATCGCCAGACGCTCTGCGGCTGGAAGCGCCGCGTACTTTTCCTGCCAGCGCCTGGCCTTACGCTTAATGCGGTTTCTGTCGTTGTAATCTTTACCCGCGAAGGTATGGGTATACGCCCGACCTTCTGAAAAGTTCATCCATAGCTTTTCCGTTCTGACCCCGCCGCGCGTCATTGCCTGAAATTCGCAGGTGCGCCATTCCGGCAGCATTGAGTCATAAAGTGCAGACGGATAGCCGGATAAAATGATGTTCACATTTTCCGGCAGGCCCAGAAGACAGGAAAGCAAACGGCGATGGTCATTTACCGTGTATTCGAAACGATAGCGAGCATTACTGGTTCGCGTTTCCGGTAAATAGGGCGGATCGGCGTAAACCAAAACGCGACCGGCGCTGGCAAAATCAAATGTTTCCAGATACTCAACCGCATCGCGGTTTACCAGGCTCACATGTGAAAGCTGATGTGTGAAAACAAAATTATTTAGCGCCTCCTCATCTAGATCAATTCCCACGTTGCGTAACGCAGGCGGTTTCCGCTGCATTATCGCGCCGCCGCCGAGATGGGTTTCTATGTAGGTATCATGCGGTGGCATTTGCGCGATAATTTTCTGATAGACGCCGCTGGCGGCTTTACTTCCCAGATAGCTCATTTATTTTTCTCGTCTGCAGCATGGTTAAAAATGGCCGTGCTCGATGAAATGGCCAGCACGATCGGAAATGACCATGAAGGGTTTTTGGTACCACATGGTTATTTCTGACTCTGATTTTGATAAGCCGAACGTAACCGCGTTACCCAGGTGTTGACCGTTGTCGCAGTGGATTGCGGCAATTTTTCCCGCGTTCTGTAGAGTGCGCCGTCACTTCTGGCGACATAGAAAACACCGTCCAGCGCAATACGCTGACCGGCCAGCAACAGACCGACTTCTGTTTCTCCGATATCCCAGCCGATGGAGCTGGCAAATTCGCGGATTTTTTCAGCCCGTTCGCCAGGCTGGCGCAATACCGGTTGCCGTTTGCGCCGCTCGCGTTTGCGCTGCTGTTCCGCTTTAAACTCTGCGGATAGCCTGGCTGCAACCTCTTTTCTTTCTTTCCGCGTCAGGGAGCTGTAATCAATAGCGCAGCTGGCACCGTCAGCTATGACGGTGCTTTCCTGAAATGTGTTTTTTTCAACCGTTCGCGGCTCCCGCGTACAGTTATTGACAGAACTCCGAGGGGCGGCGCTGCCGCCTGAAAAGTCAAAATCAAAACCAGAAGCGTCATCCTGCTTACGCTTCGGCACGATTTTGTACTGCGTGGTGCGGGTATAAATTGCGGAATCGGTGAGCGCAAACGGGCTGTAGATCCCGGCTATTTTGGATACATCATCGCCGTAAATATTGCCGTTTTCGGTGACCTCATAGCACAGGCGAACACGCAGTTCGTCACGGGCTACAAGCGGCCCGCCCTGCGCCATGACATACCCCGCCCAGGTGCTGGCATCTGCGGGCGCTCTTACATGCTCAATTTCAGGATGCAAAACCAGCTCACGATCACCGAGTCGGCGCAGCTCGCGCCATACCGTAACCGGCGCGCCGCCAATCTGTTGAAACTGACGGATAGCCCAGCGGGAAGCCCACGCGCTCACGCGGCGGGCCATTTCTTTCAGTGGTTTTCCGGTTTCGTCGTCGGTATCACCATCCAGCTGATAACCGTCGATATTTTTGGAAATGTATTTTGCGATATACCCGGTGGCACTGCCTTTTTCTTTATCGATAAGTTTCATTTCAAACCGGTTTTCAAGTGCGCCCGGTTCGTTTCCATCCTCTTTAAGGGCTTGCTCCTGAAAAATATCGCGAGCCAGGGTAATATTTTCCGGCTTCATGAACAGCAACAGATGCCAGTGCGGAGTTTCATCATGATGTGGTTCAGCGACGCGAAAACCGAACACCCTGATCCCGTTGCGTAACCATGCCGCACGGGTACGCGCCCACACCTTACAAAGATATTGCTGGGTATCGCGGGGGGAAGCACCGTTATATTTACCGTTGCGTTTACCGTTATGTTGCATCGCGTGATATTTCGAGGGCGCGGTCAGTGTGAAAAAGGCACCGGCCAGCCCCATCTCGTTAGCTATATCTTCAAAGCCACGCATCCGGGCCATTAACTCACGGCGACGGTTAGCCGGGTTTGCGGTACTGGCCGCCACCTTATCGATCAGAGAAAAACGCTCGCCGGTGTCCTGGTCTTCCAGCTCCATTGCTTTCAGATATTCACGATTGGCTTTTTTCTGCGCCGTCCACTCCTGAAGGCAGGGATCGCTACAGTAAGAGGCGGCCTTTTTGTGAACATATCCCGCTGCAATCATCAGGTGTTCGCGCCAGCGGGAATGCATCCGGCGCAGCCGGTTAAGCCACCATTGCGGCGACTGCATACGCGCCACGTATTTAAGCGCGTCTTCGCCTTCCAGTTCTTCATTGCAATAAGCCGCCCAGCCCGGAACGGGGGTATTCAGATGAGAAGCAAGAAACCCCATCCGCCCATAAGCCGAAACGGTGGAAAAGTGCGGATCTGTGGTGCGTTCATACTGGAAATCAAACTCGCGCATAAACTCGGTTTGCAGGATATCAGCAAGACTATGCGCCAGGCGTTTCAGCTCTTTTTTACCGGCCCACAACAGGCGGAAAAACTCATTACGCAGCGGCAACAGGGCCGCCGGTAACGTCGCATTCGGCAGGTAACGGTCATTCACATGGTCAATACGGGAAAGGACATGGCGCTCAAAGGTGTTTAACAGCCAGTTATCGGCGGCTTTTTTGCCCTTCGCGTCCATCTGCTCCAGTTTGCGCGCATAAAAACTGCGAACGTAATGAGGCAACGAAGCCAGACGGCGGCGGGCGGCCTTGCTGCGGTCTGGTTTTTCATCAGTTTCCGCCAGCTCCATCGCGGATAAAAACTTGCGCTTACCGTCAGGCGTCAGATAACGGATGCCGCGCTCACTGTCGTCAGCCTTATAAGCTCCGACAGCGGCGCGGGGTGCGTTCCATGCGTAAGCAAAAACGGTATCAGTCATTTACAGACGCACTTCCACCGAGTAATCGCGGTCACTGGCTAAATCAATCCCGAACCACGCCGTTTGTTTTGGGCGGCGGGATACGGCGATAATTTCTGGTGCCGACTTACTTTCACCGGCAGCAACACCGAGACTACGCCGGGCCGTGATGCGGTGATAAACGAAATTGCGATAGAGGGAACGGGTTAAGGAGGTGTCGCTGTTGGATACAACAACCGGGTAACCTTCTGATGAACGGCGTTCAAGAATGGACGCAAGATGATATTGATCATCCTCCTTAAAGCCGCTGGAGTGATAACCGGTAAACACACCGTCATAAGGTGGATCGCAGTAAATCACGTCACCCGGTTCCAGCATATTCAGGGTTTCGTCGAAGCTGGCGCAGACAAACGTGGCTCGTTTTGCTTTTTCTGCAAAGGCACGTATTTCCGTTTCCGGGAAATAAGGCTTTTTGTAATTCCCGAACGGGACGTTAAAGCCGCCGCTCTGGTTATAACGGCAAAGCCCACGGTATGAATGGCGGTTGAGATAGAGGAAATAAACAGCGCGGTGAAAAGTATTTATTTCACGGTCATGATTAAAAGCCTCACGCACCCGGTAATAATTTTCAGCCAGTACAAAGCTTTCAAACACTGCTTTTGCCCGCAGTATAAAGTTTTCGCAATCCTCTGCGATGATACGATACAGATTAATTAAATCGTGGTTGATATCCGCGACAAGATAATGAGGATAGTCTGTTGCCATCATCACAGCGCAGGAACCCGCGAAAGGTTCAACCAGTCGCGGGCCTTTGGGAAGATGCTTTAAGATTTCCGGCATAAGGTCAGTTTTATTACCTGCCCATTTCAGGATGGTGCTCATACAGCCCCCGTGTAATGCTTACTTTTCAGCTCTGTAACTTCCTGACAGGTGACGCACAGCTCAACGCCAGGCACGGCGATTCGGCGCGCTTCCGGGATGGATTCGCCGCATGATGCGCACAGGAAAAGGGAAACCGCAGCGCTGCGGCTGCGGGCATTGAGAATCAGGCGCTCGCGTTCTTCATGTTCGCGTTGCTGGGCCAGATCGACAGAGTCAGCCATCAGTGCGCCTCCGCCGGTTTTACGCAGCGACTAACCATGCTGTCGCTTAAATACAAATCGCCAATATCATCCGGGCCGGTGCAGCCAACAAAATCATCAACGATAAAAACGCTTACCCCTTTAGCCAGGCGCTCAATAAATTCAGCGCTATAAACGCTGTCCGAGCCGAGTGGGGTCACCAGAACACGCTGGCCGGGAATCAGTTGTACGTTATGCATCAGTGGATCTCCTGCGCTTCGTTCTGGATTTTCACGGCCTCATCGCGCAGCAGCTCTGCGGCCTCTGCATAGGTGAGCTGGCGGGAGGTGATGCGAGTAGCCAGCGTGTCCAGACGCGCGGCCATAGCCTCAGCACGGCCACGTCGTTCTTCTTTGCGCGCCTCTGTGAGCAAATAATTAAGGCCCGCATCATCAGGCCCGGTTTTGGTTTTACGTGTTTCGGTATTTCGCATTTTCATTTCTCCAGAATTTTGGCAAAAGAATGCCCGGCGGGTTTACGCCATAAATTTCTTAGTGGTTAATTACTCAGGTATTACACATTCATGCAGTGAAAACCGTCGGGGTAATATTTCTCCCCAGCGGGTAATTTCATTCATTGCCTTGATTATTAACAACCGACGGGCGCGGTCGAAATATTCAAAAGGTTGCCCGACTTCATCCTGTCGGAAAGTTCCCGGATCGCGGCGGTTAGCCAGGGTCATAACAACAAACTTAAAGTCATCATTCAGTTTGTTGAAATTACGCAAGGCGCGATTTTCAGTCGCTTTGAGTTTCTGATGGAAGTGCGCGAAACACTCCTCGCCCGTCATTTTTTCCGGGCCGTTAAAATCAGTATTATTAAATTGCATCGCACCCGTTTTAATTGGCACGGATATAGTATTTTTGTTCATATCGCATCCAGAAAAAGCGCAAAACCCGACGGCTAATTGATACCTTAGCCCCACTGTGTAATTCATTTAATAATGCTGACTGGTCGCGGCTTGGGTGCCAGCGCTTGCCATCCTTACCCACAATCCAGCCGTTGCCGAAATGCATTGATGGACTCTGACGAATCAGCAGCGAAGCAATTGACGGGCCGTTATCCATTGCCATTCCCTCACATCAGACCAAAGGAAGCGCCGAGACCGGTCATGGTATCGACTGCGCTGGACATTGCCGGGTTAGCCTGGATACGTGCGTGGATCGCCAGCGCTGACAGGGAAAGCATACGAATGCCGGAATTAACCCGTTCAACCATGTTAAGACGGCTGGCCGGTGTGAAGCCCTCACCGGACACCGCCCCGGTCGCCAGTTCACCCAGGTCACCCATAGCGCGCATAACATAAGTCTGTAGTTTTTCGCTGGCCAACTCATTAACCGGCACACACGGTAAACAATGAATCTGGGCCAAAAAACCATCAACAAGGGTTGAGTCCTCAGTAAGATCAGTTAATACCCAAATTTCACGCGGCGTTAGCTGATGCGGTTGCTCAGGGTTCAGCTTGTTGTAAAGGGTGTGCGGTTTAATACCTGCTTTTTTTGCTATCTCAACAACGTTATGAGCGGCCGCAAACTTTCGACAGGCATCATTGAAATGACCATGTGAGGAAACGCGAAAATCTAACATGTTGCATCCTTACAATTCACATATAGTGAATTACGCGCCGATTACGAGCTGAAAACGTGAATGACCTAATACCTTACGCATTTGTTCCTCTTTCCAGCGGGCGTAGTAGATACGAACTTGACCGCCAGCACGTTTACAGCCCTTACGGATAACGCGAGGTTCGATAGGTAAACGCGGGTTATCTCCGGTAGTCCAGCGGCGCGCGGTGCGATATGACACCCCCTCAAGTTCTGCAAACTGTTGCAGGGTGACGATGGGTGCAGGCACTTTGATGATTGCGATTTCAGAAGCCATGTTGCATGATTCCCTATTTGCCAAAGATTGCAATTAAAGGGCCACCGTTTGCCAACATAGGGCCATCAATTGCGTAGGTTTAGCCAAAATATACTTCCCAATTGAGAAGTAGTAAATAGGTTTTGTCGATATGAGAATAGATTCTTTAGGATGGAGCAACGTTGATGTACTGGATCGCATCTGCGAGGCTTACGGGTTTTCACAGAAAATTCAGCTAGCTAACCATTTCGATATTGCATCGAGCTCCCTCTCTAACAGATATACCCGAGGCGCTATTTCGTATGACTTTGCGGCACACTGCGCTCTTGAAACAGGGGCCAATCTGCAGTGGTTACTTACAGGAGAAGGGCAACCGTTCACATCTTCTGCGTCAGCCGAGGACACAATGAGCATTGAGTCATTCACATTAAGTGAAGAAATACTCAAAAGTGATGGTTCTATTACAGTCGACGCTCATTTTTTCACAAAGCCGCTTACAGATGCGATGGCTATAAGAACAGAAGGAAAACTCCATTTCATTGATAAGCAGGCCTCACTCTCTGATGGCCTTTGGCTGGTCGACATAGAGGGTGGAATTAGTATTCGAGAGCTAACAAAACTCCCGGGTAGAAAATTGCACGTTACTGGTGGAAAGGTTCCTTTTGAGTGCGGCATTGATGACATAAAGACGCTGGGTAGAGTGGTAGGTGTGTACAGCGAGGTTAATTGATGACTGTCCGTAAAAACCCTGCTGGAGGTTGGATTTGCGAGCTTTATCCTAACGGGGCAAAAGGCAAACGCATCAGAAAAAAATTCGCCACCAAAGGTGAGGCGCTGGCCTTTGAACAATACACCGTACAAAATCCGTGGCAGGAGGAAAAGGAAGACAGGCGAACGCTAAAAGAATTGGTCGACGCATGGTATAGCGCTCATGGCATTACCCTGAGAGACGGACTAAAGCGTCAGCTAGCTATGCACCATGCCTTTGAGTGTATGGGCGAACCACTCGCACGCGATTTCGATGCCCAGATGTTTTCCCGCTACCGGGAAAAGCGGCTAAAGGGTGAGCATGCCCGGTCAAATAGGGTTAAAGAGGTTTCCCCCCGCACGCTTAATCTTGAACTCGCTTACTTCCGCGCGGTGTTCAATGAGTTAAATCGCCTTGGAGAATGGAAGGGTGAAAATCCGCTAAAAAATATGCGCCCTTTCCGTACTGAAGAAATGGAAATGGCCTGGTTAACTCACGACCAAATTACGCAACTGCTCGGAGAGTGCAAACGCCATGACCACCCTGATTTAGAAACAGTGGTGAGAATCTGTCTCGCCACTGGCGCCCGATGGTCAGAAGCTGAGAGCCTGAAAAAAAGCCAGCTCGCGAAATACAAAATCACGTACACCAACACAAAAGGCAGAAAAAACCGCACAGTTCCCATCAGTAAAGAGCTTTATGACTCCCTACCTGAAGACAAAAAAGGCCGACTGTTTAGTGATTGTTATGGGGCGTTTAGGTCTGCTCTGGAAAGGACAGGCATCGAATTACCGGCCGGGCAACTTACCCACGTTTTACGGCATACCTTCGCCAGCCATTTTATGATGAATGGTGGTAATATTCTGGTCTTGCAGCGCGTGCTTGGTCATACCGACATAAAAATGACGATGCGATATGCGCACTTTGCCCCTGACCATTTAGAGGATGCTGTTAAACTTAATCCACTGGCGATGAGTGGCGATAAAGTGGCGGTAGAAATGGCTCAAACTGGCCCTTAGTTGGTCAAGAGTGGCCCTTTATGTCCATGATTTATAAAGCAACCTATTGATTTTCGGTTGTTCTGGTAGGAACTCATAATCGCTTGGTCGTTGGTTCAAACCCAACAGGGGCCACCAGATAAAACAAGGGCTTGCGTGAAAACGCGAGCCCTTTGTTATTTATTCAGCCAGCTGTAATCAGCCAGTTTCATCGCGCCTCACCTAACTTTCTCGCCTATATTTGCGCCGTCCGTTTTTCGCAGGTCGCCCACGGATTCAACGATCATGCGCCTCATTTTTGCCGCATCCCTGAATACTGCTACGCTCATCCCTTATATTATCCTGCCTTGCGCTTTTGCTTCTTTCACAAATTATTGCCGGTGATATAAATAACCAAAGCCAATTTCAGGCAATATTAATCTTTGCGGTTTACTGCTTTTAATCAGGCCACGAAAATTCAGTAACCCATTAATAATAGAGTATTTTCACTCCTTCAGGCGGGTAAATGGATTTAATTGCCTGCCTTTAACAGGCCAACTCGCTATTTATTATTCGCTATTTCCCGTTCTGATTCCTGTAAAGCGATGAGGAGTTATTGCAGCGGAAAATTATCTACTCCCTGGATCAAAGCCTTTGATTCATAAGGAGTAACCTAACTACGCGTTATTATTAATATTTGACACTATTTGCTGCACATTGTATAAATCTGCGCCGTGGTATTAATTCTCATTTACGTTTAAGCCTGATACGGGCCGCGGCGACATTTTTAGAAAGGATAGGGTCAGATGAAGAAAGTCATAAGTGCATTAGGACTGGTTTTTGCCGCTGTAAGCTCCGCGTTTGCCACCACCTATCCCGTCACCATTGAAAACTGCGGCTATCAGGAAACCTTTACTAAAGCCCCTGAGCGGGTCGTGGCGCTGGGTCAAAATACCGTTGAAATCCTTCTGCTGCTGGGTCTACAGGATCACGTCGTTGCCAGCGCGTTTTGGCCGACCAAAGTGCTGCCGTCATTAGCGGCCAAAAATGAAAAAATCAAAACGCTGACGGTAGAGATCCCCACGCTTGAGTCGATTCTTTCGCAAAACCCTGACTTCGTTCCTGCACAGTTGCCTCTGCTGCTTGGGCCGGAAAGTAAAGTCGCCAAACGCGAAGATCTGGCGACCGTTGGGGTTAACAGCTATATGTCTCCCGGCATGTGCGCCACCAAAAAGGACGTGGGCGATATGTACGGCAGCCGCCAGAAATTATGGGATATGACCTATCTCTATAAAGAGATCGCTGACTTCGCGACCATTTTCAACGTGCAGGATCGCGGCGATGCGCTGATTGCCGATTTCAAAAAACGCGAGAGCGATCTCCGTAGTGAATTCACGAAGAACAAAAAAGATCTGTCATTCGTCTTCTGGTTCTCCAGCTCTTCCCCTTCTGCGGATGCCTATGTCGGCGGTAAAAACAGCGCATCCGGCTTCATTGCCAACGTGCTGGGCGGTCACAACGCCATCACGTCTGAAACCGAATGGCCAACGGTTGGCTGGGAAAGCATTATCGCGGCGAACCCGGATGTCATCGTGGTCTCCAGCCTTGACCGAAACCGCTGGGCGCTGGATAACGCCGAAGAAAAAATCAAATTCCTGAAAAGCGATCCTGCGGTGAGCCAGCTGGACGCGGTCAAAAAAGGCCATATCGTGGTGATGGATGGCCAGGCCATGAACCCCACTATTCGCACGATTTACGGCGCAGAACAAATTGCTGAACAGCTCAGAAAAATGGGGCTGAACTGATGACCATGGCAGTGAAACAGGCCCCGCAGGGCCTGTTATTAACAACCTCAGTGCTGCTGGCGTTGTGTTTGCTGGCTATTGTGATTGCCATTGGCGTCAGCGTGGGAGAACTGTCGATCCCGCTGGAGAACGTGTTTTACGCACTGACTAACCGGCTGGGGCTGACCCAGGTTCCGCTCAATCGCATTTATGAAAGCGTGATATGGGACTTCCGTCTGAGCCGGGCACTGGTGGCCGCCTGCTGTGGCGCGGGGCTTGCCATTTGCGGCGCGGTATTACAAAGCCTGTTAAAAAACGCGCTGGCGGAACCGTACGTTCTCGGCGTGTCGGCGGGCGCATCTACCGGCGCGGTATCGGTGGTGGTGCTCGGGATTGGTACTGGCGCCGTTTCGCTCTCGGCCGGGGCGTTTGCCGGCGCATTTACCGCCTTCGCTTTTGTGGCGTTTTTGACTAATGGCGCACGCGGCGGCAATGAACGCACTATTCTGGCTGGCGTCGCGGCGTCGCAGCTGTTTAACGCCATTACCGCTTATACCATCAGTACCTCGGCCAGCGCACAGCAGGCGCGGGATGTGATGTTCTGGCTGTTAGGCAGTTTTAGCGGCGTTCGCTGGCCTGAGTTTCAACTGGCGCTGTGCGTGCTGGCGGTGGGCCTGGCGGTATGTCTGTTCTATTCCCGTGCGCTGGATGCGTTCACCTTTGGCGACGATGCCGCCGCCTCGTTAGGGATTAACGTGCCCTGGGTGCGCCTGATCCTGTTTACCGCGACGGCGCTGATGACCGCCACGATTGTCAGCATGGCGGGCTCGATTGGGTTTGTGGGCCTGGTGGTGCCGCATATGATGCGTTACTTCTTTGGTCCGTTGCACCGCACGCTGCTTATCGCCAGCGCGCTGGCGGGCGCTGTGCTGATGGTGTTAGCGGATATCGCCTCCAGGATGCTGATCGCGCCGCAGAGCCTGCCGGTCGGCGTGGTGACGGCGCTGGTCGGGGTGCCGTTCTTCGCGGTCATTATCTATCGTTCAAGGAATAAGTAATGAGCATCGCCGCTGAAAACATTACCTGGAAGGTCGGCAAAAAAACCATCGTGAACAATGTCTCCCTGCGCGTCTCTCAGGGGCAAACGGTGGGGCTGCTTGGTCCTAACGGTTCAGGCAAATCCTCGCTGCTGCGTATTCTTGCCGGGTTGCGCCGTCCCCATGCGGGGCTGGTCTCGCTGGACGGGAAGAACATCGCCCGTCTGCCGAAAAAACAGCTCGCGCGACGCATCGCTTTTGTGGAACAGCATGGAATGACGGAGTCGAATATGCGGGTTCGCGATGTGGTGAAACTGGGGCGCATCCCCCATCACAGCGCGTTCTCCGGCTGGAGCGCACACGATGACGAGATGGTTCATTCGGCGTTGAAACGGGTGGATATGCTGGAGAAAAGCCATCAGGGCTGGCTCAGTTTATCCGGCGGCGAGCGACAGCGCGTGCATATCGCCCGGGCGCTGGCCCAGGCACCGAACGAAATCCTGCTGGATGAGCCGACCAATCATCTGGATATTCACCATCAAATGCAGCTTATGAAGTTAATCAGCGAGCTGCCAGTGACCAGCATCGTCGCTATTCACGATCTTAACCACGCCGCGATGTTCTGCGATGCGCTGATTGTGATGCAACAGGGCCAGGTGATTGCGATGGGCACACCGCAGGAAATCTTAACTGAGACCCTGCTCTGGGATGTGTTCCGGGTAAAAACCCGCGTAGAAACGTCGGCGTTTCACGGCAAGAAACATATCCACTACCTTATCTGAACCGATCACTGCTGATGCCTTTTTTTCGCCCTGCCACGCAGCTCTGGCCGCCCGTTTTACTGGGCAGCCAGTTTGTCTTTAATATCGGCTTTTACGCCGTCGTCCCGTTTCTGGCGATCTTTCTGCGTGACGATATGCTGCTTTCCGGCGGCACTATCGGCCTGATCCTGGGGCTGAGAACCTTTTCCCAACAGGGCATGTTTATCCTTGGCGGCGCGCTTTCCGACCGCTATGGTGCCCGCAGCGTTATTCTGTGCGGCTGCGTTGTCCGGGTGGCTGGCTACCTGCTGCTGGCACTCGGCGACAGCCTGAGCCCGATTATTCTCGGCGCCTGCCTGACCGGCATCGGCGGCGCGCTGTTCTCCCCGTCTATCGAAGCCTTGCTGGCAAAAGCGGGAACCGACAGCGAAGCACGCGGTAAACGTAGCCGCGCTGAGTGGTTCGCGCTGTTTGCGGTATGCGGGGAGCTGGGAGCCGTACTGGGGCCTGTCGCCGGGGCACTATTGGCCGGGCTGGGATTCCGGCAGGTGGCCCTGGCGGGCGCGCTGGTCTTCGTGGCGGCGCTTCTCGTTTTGCACCTCTGCCTGCCACGCACGGCGCGTCACAAGCAGGCATTGCATATAACGCCGTGGTGGACGACCTTCCGCCAGCCCCGGTTTGTGGCTTTTATTATCGCGTACAGCTCATGGCTGCTGAGTTATAACCAGCTCTATCTGGCGCTGCCGGTGGAAATCACCCGCGCCGGAGGCAGTGAAAAGGATTTAGGCCCGCTGTTTATGCTGGCTTCCGGTCTGATTATTCTGCTGCAACTGCCAATGGCCCGTTTCGCCCGGCGCGTCGGCGCTACGCGGATCGTGCCCGCCGGATTTTTGCTGGTGTCGGCGTCTTTTGTGAGCGTCGCGCTGTTTGCCGCTTCCACGCCGCCGGATAACTGGCTTCGCCTGCTTCCTGCAGCCTGTTTCGTCACGCTGTTAACGCTGGGGCAAATGCTGCTGGTGCCGGCGGCCAAAGATCTTATCCCGCGCTTTGCCGAACACGATACGCTCGGCGCGCATTACGGAGCGCTCTCCACCGCTGGCGGTTGCGCGGTGCTGGCCGGGAATATTCTGTTTGGCGATCGGTTAGATCTGGCGCTCGTCCCTTCCGCACAAGCTGCTTACCCGTGGCTGGAACTGGCGGTCTTCCCTTTTCTCAGCGCCATCGCGCTGTTTATTATTTGTCGGCCATTGCGCAAATAAGCCTTCGTGAATAAGCCGGGTTTCCCCGGCTTTACGCATTCTATACGGCCAGGGATCAGAACGACCAGGACAGGCTGCCGACGATGCTGCGCTCGGCACCAAAGTAGCAGTAGGAGAGCGAATTACAGGCCGCCACGTAGCTTTTGTCCGTCAGGTTGTTGACGTTAAGCTGCGCGCTCAAACCGTTCAGGCCAACTTTCGACAGGTCGTAACCCACCATCATATCCACCAGGGTATAGGAAGGCAGCGTATGGGTATTCTGGCGATCGCTGGTGACGCCGTTAACATAGCGTACGCCGGATCCGACGGTGAGCCCGTCAAGCCGCCCGGTTTTGACGTCATAGCTCAGCCAGGCGCTGGCCATGTTACGCGGCGCGTAAACGGCGCGCTTGCCCTGCTCTTCCGGGTTGCTTTTCTTATAACGGATATCGGTATACGTGTACGCCGCCTGCATCCGCAGGCTGTCGGTCAGCTGCCCTACCGCTTCCAGTTCCACCCCTTCAGATTCGATTTCACCAATTGAACGGTACGGATCGGTCGGCTCCTCTTTAGTGGCGATGTTTTTCTGGTTAATGCGGAACACCGACGCGCTGAACTGGCTGTTCATGCCTTCCGGTTCATACTTCACGCCCGCTTCCCACTGCTTGCCCTTCATCGGGTCAAGAATATCGCCGTTCTCATCGGCAAAGCTGGTCGGGGTAAAGGCGGTGGAGTAGCTCACATACGGCGCAACGCCGCTGTCGAACAGGTATAACAGCGCCGCGCGGCTGCTGACGTTGTTTTTATCCAGATCGCCACGGGTGTGATTGAGCGTATCAATGTTCGACACGCTGACCTGGTCATAACGGCCGCCGAGCGTTAAACGCCAGCGGTCCAGCGACATCTGGTCCTGCACGTAGTAGCCGGTCTGGCGCAGCTTGTGCTTTTCCTGGCCATACATCGTAATGTCGTCCGGTCCTGCGCCGTAGACGGGGTTGAATGCGTCGATAGCCGGGAAGCTGCCATAGTAACCCGTGGTGTGATTACTGCGATCCTGGTAATCCATGCCGATCAGCACACGATGGTTAACCGCTCCGGTATCAAAGTTGCCGTCGACCTGATTATCCAGGGTGACGGCATTCATTTTCTCGTCAGAGCCGGAATAACCCCGGTTTAACGCGGTCTCGTTCAGCCAGTCGGCGGCATACACCTGGTTCAGCTTAACTTTGGTATGCAGATAGCGCAGCTTCTGGCGTACCGACCAGCCGTTATCAAACAGATGTTCAATGTTGTAGCCGACCATGTTTTCACGGCGATCGTACTTATCGTATTCATCCTCGCCTTCAAAGAAGGTGTTCGAGACTTTCTTACCGTAATGGGGAACCACGGTGCCGTCATACGGCAGGCCGGAGTGGCTGCCGCCTTCCGGATCGCGGTGCAGATAGGCCATCACATCGAGGCGGGTATTATCGGTGATACGCCATGTCACGCTGGGCATCACCGCGTAACGCTCTTCCTGGAGCGGATCGAACTGGGAATCGGCATAACGCGTCATGCCGCTCAGGCGTGCCGCGACGCGATCGTTATCATCAAGCGCCCCGGTGACATCAAACATCGCCCCACGCTGATCGTTATTACCGGCGAACACCCTGACTTCGCCACCCGGATCGAATGAGGGTTTACGCGACGTCAACGCCACGATCCCGCCCGGCGAAGAACGGCCATACAGCACCGACGCAGGGCCGCGCACTACTTCGATATTTTCCAGGAACCACGGATCGACCACCAGTGAGCTGTGGGAGTTGGTGTCGCCCATCATCTTCAGGCCATCAAGGTAAATATTATCGAGGCTGCCGTCGGAGAAACCGCGCAGCACGATATAGTCGAAGCGGCTGGATGCGCCGATCTGATTACTGTATACCCCTGGCGTATAGCTTACCGCCTGACGCACGCTGGTGGCCCCTTGCTCTTCAAACTGCCCACGGGTGACGATAGAAACCGACTGCGGCGTTTCGACGTCCGGGGTAGCCAGTTTGGTCGCGCCGCTCAGTAACTGCGAGGTGACCACAACGGTATCGGTATTTGGCGTATCCTGCGCCAGTAAAGGAAAAGCGAGACTGCCGGTTACCCATCCCACCAGCAGCGCCAGCCGCGATTTAGCGAACATTTACATCTCCAAAGGCATTTCTAATTGTTAATAAGAATTATTACCTTTTTTAGATGCCAGTGAGCTATGCGCGCCGCCAGAAAGCGTATGCGCGCTGCCAAACCGTAAACGAGATATTCGCAAAGAGGGACAAAATGGGTTAGCTACCGGGACGGATATGACCGGGCGAAACACCATAGCGGCGGCGGAAAGCCGTGGAGAAATTGGTGGCGTGTTGATAGCCCGATACCCAGGCCGCGTGCTGTACGCTGTGGCCTTCCAGCAGATAGCGTCGCGCCAGTTCGAGGCGGCAGTCACGCAGGTAGTCAAACACCGTGCAGCCATAGGCCTGGCGGAACTTGCTGCGCAGGCTGCTCGGGCTCATGGCCGCCTGTGCCGCTAATTGCGCGAGGGTATACTCACGCTCCGGCGACGCTTCAATCATGCGCCGCACCCGCTCCAGGCGATGCTGCTCACAGCGTACCGGCGTGCAGCGTGGCTGAACGTTCTCCACGCATGCGTTAAGGCCATGCCCCAACAGCTGGAGCATTAACCCTTCCAGCATCAGCTGGCGTGATACGCCATCCGCCCTGCTTTGCCGGGCATGGGCAAGCCCTGCCAGAAGAAAGCCCGGCACCGGCCAGACAAACGTTGACGCGCCGCGCACTTCCCATTCGCGTAGCAGCGAGTCCAGCAAACCCTGTCGCCAGGCATTGCCGGGATAAACGCCCAGTGACAAGGTGGTAAGCCGGCATTCCGCTGCATGGCGGGCGCTCATCGCCTGCTGTTCACTCAGCCTGGACGTGAAGGCCATCCCGGTGCTGACCACATATTCCTGGTCGTTCAGCTTCAGCGCCACGCTGCCTTCCAGCACGACCAGGGTGTAAAGCGGGCTGCTGTGCCGTGAACAGGTTTCATAAGGTTGAAGCACCTCGACATCGGAATGCGTCAGCGAAACGCCGGGGGCAAGCGCGATTTCTTCCACATCGCCCTGGAGAACCGGCGCGTCCGCACTGTGCGGCGAGGTGAGCTGCGGAAAGCGGTAATCAATGCCATAACGTTCACCAAACCCCTGAAAATCGCTGACGGAAAAGACTTTTTTCGGCGAAGCGTGAAGCGAACAAGGCAGCGTTAACGTTGCGTCTTTCATACCGGCATCTGTGGTGGCAAATAAAGCTCAACATTATCATTCCCGGCCCCAGGCGGCAATTTAACTGATAATTATTCTCATCAATTACCGAGTGTTTATAAGGGAAATAGCGTGTTCAGCCTCACTCCTCTGGTTTACGCCTCTATTTACCGTGTGACCGGCATTAACCCTGCGTCATGAGGGCTTATTTCGGCAGTGGAAATACCTCTTTTATTTTTCTGATGACTCTTCAGGAGTAGAGACTCGAAAGTTTCCAGATAAAGCGTATCTTATAGCGCTTTGCAGGCGCGGTTGCCTGCCTGGGAAATGCGAGGCGCATGTCTTTTCGCGCCTGCTAATCCATTGGTTTCTGGAGAGGTTCCATGTTTCATCCCAAGCAAAGCAGCCTGTCTGCTTTGATGTCACGCGTTTCGGGAAAACGCATCGGCAGGTTGCTGGCCTTCATACCCCGTCATCCCCTTCTGGCGGGCGCAGGGGTGTTGAGTTATCTGGCTTTCGCTGACGCGGATAATAGCGCCCGACTTTACGCTGCGGTTTCCGACAAAGATTTTCCGAAAACGGCTCTCGCCGCGTTAATTTTTTCCGGATTGTCGATTGCCGTGGCGTATGGTTTTATCCATTTTATCCGTCAGGTGATGACGGCATTTCATCACGGCGAGTAACCTCATGAAATCACAAGGACTCGCGCTCATTATTGGCACCGTCGTCTTGATCAATGCCGCCAGCTCCCATGCCCGCGCCGCGTCGGGCCCGGGCCGTCTGCTGGCCGGTTTACATGCCGCACGGGCGTCATTGCCGCCCTGGAAGTTCTGGCCAGGCGGGCCGCGTCGTGCGGTGATTTTACAGCGCAGGCGCACACGGGCCGTTCAAAACAGATAATCATTAACGGGGCGCATTACGCGCCTTTTTATCGCAATAACAATATTGCCGCCGCTATTTCCTGTTGATGCAATGTTTAAAACGGCAAAGCAGGGTAATTATTCCACGCAAAAATAAATGCATCTGTTCAATGGGTAATAATCCCTAAGCTAAACTTTTTAATTGTTAGTAAGAATAATCCAATGGGCGAAAAATTCTATTTTCCGTTACATTCAAACAACATCACAGATACCTCATTAACATGATTTTTAAAGGCTATTTTTATTGCCGTGACCCATTTCAATATTTTTTAGCGCCGGATCGTTTATTTTTAAATATGCGATAATGCTTTAAAGATGCAGGCTGAAAGTATGATGAATAAATACAAATTACATGAATTTTTGGATGTAAAACGCCTTCAGACCCTGCAGGATAATTTTTCTAAATCAATGATGATTGCGCTGGTGGTGGTGGATGAGAACGGCGTGCCCGTTACCCGGCCCAGCGGCTTTTCCGATTTCTGCGCCCGCTCCCGCCTGAACCCTAATCTGGCCCACCACTGCTATGAAAGCGATAACGCAGGCGGGCGCGCCGCAATGCACGCCCGTGAACCGGTGGTCTACCGCTGCTATTGCGGCTTTGTTGAATTCGCCGTGCCTATCATGATCAACGATCATTACCTGGGCGCGTTTATTTCCGGCCAGGTAAAAGTTGAAGAAGAGAAAGAGCGCAGTATTCCCTATATTCTGAATAATAATGAGGTGTGGGAAGAAAATCCGTGGCTGATTAATTTGCATCAAAACACCCGCAGAATGCCGTATGAGCGTTTTGAATCCACCGCCTCGACGTTATTACACGTCTCCTCCTATTTGGTGGAACAAGCGCACGCCAATAATATTCAGCGGGAACTGCGTAAAAAAGATCTCGAATTAACCAATGAATTAAGAAAGCGCGTCGATATAGAACGCTCATTACACGAAGCGGAATTTAAGGCGCTGTCGTACCAGATTAACCCGCATTTTTTATTTAATGTATTAAATACCATTGGGCGGCTGGCTTATCTGGAAGATGCCCAGCGCACTGAAACCATGGTGCATGACTTCTCCGATATGATGCGTTACCTGCTGCGTAAAAATAACCACGGCCTGATAACGCTGCGTAACGAGATGAATTACGTCAACAGCTACATGTCGATTCAAAAAGTCCGCATGAGCGACCGCTTCGATTATCTGTGCGATATCCCGGAAAAGTATCTGGACGTGGTCTGCCCGTTCCTGATCCTGCAACCGCTGGTGGAAAACTTCTTTAACTATGTGGTCGAACCGCGCGACACCAGCAGCCATCTGTTGATCCGCGCCACGGATGACGGTCATGACGTGATTATCGAAGTCACCGATAACGGCGACGGCATTTCCCCGCAGGGGATCGAGCATATCTTATCGGGCGATCAAAACCTACAAAAAGGCAGTATTGGCATCAACAACATAAAAAACAGATTGAAGCTGTTATTTGGTGAGCGCTACGGCCTGGAGATCATGAGCCCTAACAAGCCCAGGATGGGTACAACCATTAAACTTCGGTTCCCAATGCTCGAAGCCTGATATCAGGAAGAGGACATATGTTTAACATTGTTATTGTTGAAGATGAGCCCATCGAACTGGAATCCCTGAGACGGATTATTTCCCAGTGTGTAGAAAACGCCGTGATCCACGAGGCGTCCACCGGCAAAAAAGCTATCCAGCTTATCGATCAGCTCAGCAACATCGATATGATCTTTGTGGATATCAATATCCCGTTGCCCAACGGCAATCAGGTTATTGAATATCTTAAGAAAAAGAATACCGATACCAAAGTCATCGTCACCACCGCCAATGATGATTTCGATATCGTGCGCAGCATGTACAACCTGAAAGTAGACGATTACCTGCTGAAGCCGGTGAAAAAAACCATCCTGACCGACACCATCAAAAAGACGCTGGCGTTTGATGAAGGGGATAATGAAAAATCCCGGGCGTTGAAACAGAAAATCTTTGCCATGATCGACGCCTGCGATTACGCCCGCTGGCACAGTTTTGTCTTCGAGGTGCTGAATGGCGCCTGTCCGGGCGACATGATGGCAGAAGATAAACGCAAACAGGTGACCGATTTTCTCGATATCGTCAGCCAGTATATGACGGCGAAGGGCGAGAAACTCGCGCCGACCCAACGCAAACTCGCCGCGCTGATCAAAGACATTAACCAGTACGGGGTTATGGAAAGCCGCTATTTCCGGATTATGAGCGGCCTGCTGACCATCAGCGAAGAGCTGTTCGATTACGCCTTCAAAAGCTATACCGGCAATATCGATTTCATCGAACGGGCGAAATTCCATATCGAGAAAAATATCCTGCGTAATCTGACGCTGGATGATGTGGCGGCGAAAGCGTTCGTCAGCTCCTGCTATCTGAGCCGCGCCTTCAAAAAAATGACCGGCACCGGTTTTTCGAATTACATTGCGACGCGCAAAATCACCATCGCAAAATCGCTGCTCCAGTTCAGCGACCTGAAGGTGAATACCATTGCCCTGGAACTGGCGTATCAGGACTCCAACTATTTCTGCCGCATCTTCAAAAAAGAGACCGGCATGGCCCCGTCCGACTATCGAAAAATCGTCACGCCAGGCGACTACGCGGCCATGGCGTAATTTTGCCCTGGCGCGATGATCCAAACAAAATAGTCCACTACGCTCGCAATATAGTTTACGCCCGCTTGTCTGGTTGCCCCCTAAGATAGGAATAAACCTTCCAGACAAGTGGCCTCGCGTTGAACGAATACCTGTTTACCTCCGAATCCGTTGCCGAAGGGCATCCCGACAAAATGGCCGACCAGATTTCCGATGCCATTCTGGATGCGATCCTGCTACAGGATCCCTGGGGCAAAGTGGCCTGCGAATGCCTGGTCAAAACCGGCGTCGCCATTGTCGCGGGCGAAATTTCCACCCATGCCGCCGTGGACATCGAACAGATTGTCCGGAACACCATTAAAGAGATTGGTTACGATCACTCCCGGCTAGGTTTTGACGGCAATACCTGCGGCGTGCTGAACATTCTCGGCAAACAGTCGAGTAATATCGCCGACGGTATTCGCGGCCACTCTCCCGCCACGCTGGGCGCCGGGGACCAGGGCATCACCTTCGGCTACGCCTGCGACGAAACGCCGGAACTGATGCCCGCCACGCTGGTTTACGCCCATCGCCTGATGGCGCGCCAGGCGCAGTTACGTAAAACCCGGCGGTTACCTTTCCTGCTTCCCGACGCCAAAAGCCAGGTCACGCTGCGCTATCAGGATAACCGCGTCCTGGCGGTGGATACGGTGGTGGTGTCAACCCAGCACAGCCCGGATATCCCACTGGAGACGCTTCGTGAAGCGGTGATCGAAGAGATCGTCAAACCGGTGATGCCGGCGCGTTGGATCACGCCGCACACCCGCTTTCTGATCAACCCCGCAGGCGCGTTTGTTATTGGCGGCCCCGTGGGTGACTGCGGGCTCACCGGGCGAAAAATCATTGTCGATACCTACGGTGGCGCAGCCTGCCATGGCGGCGGCGCGTTTTCCGGTAAAGATCCGTCGAAGGTCGATCGCTCTGCGGCCTATGCAGCCCGCTACGTGGCGAAAAATATTGTCGCCGCCGGGCTGGCGTCGCGCTGCGAAGTCCAGCTGGGATGGGCCATCGGCCTCCCCCGCCCGGTTTCCGTCAGGATCAACACCTTCGGCACCCAAACCGTGTCATCTGAGGCGTTGCAGCACTGCGTTAACCGCCACTTTGATCTCAGCGTGTTCGGCATCATCAACATGCTTGATCTGCTGGTCCCCCGCTATCGTAAAACGGCCTGCTATGGCCACTTTGGTCGCGACAGCTTTCCGTGGGAAGCCACGGATAAAGCGGCTTTATTACGCGAAGAGGTTGGCCGTTACGCCACTGACGCGCAGCACTAAATGAATTCATCAACAGGAGAAGTGTATGTCCGGGCAAAGTTTAGGCTTAATTGAAACCGTCGGAATGGCTGCGGCGGTCGAAGCCGCCGATGCCGCCATGAAATCGGCCAACGTTAATCTGGTCGGTTATGAGTTAACCAAAGGCGGCGGCATGGTCACCGTGAAACTGGAAGGCGAAATTGGTGCCATCAATGCCGCCGTCGCGGCGGCCATCAGCGCAGCCAGCCGCGTGGGCAGCGTTTACGCCCATAAAGTCATTGCGCGTACTGCGCAGTATATCGAACACATTATTCACTCCAGCGAGACCGTCGGCGTGGCACAGCCTGAGCCCGCCGCGCCCGCCGTTGAACCTGCACCGCAGGCTGAAGACGCGCCGTCAACGTCTATCCCGGTCGTGAATGTGGATACCGAAAGCAGCGCATCCTGCATGGACATTATCGAGGAAGCGCCACAGGCTGAAGAACAGCCGCAACCGGAGCAACCCGCGCCGGAAAAACATGAGGCCGGGCAACCGGACGCACCGCAGGAAAGCCCCCGCAAAGCACCCCGCCCCGGCGGCAAAAAAAGATAATTCCTCGTCAATCTCGCGGCCGCGATGGATGTTTCTCATCGCGGCTTTTTTGTCTTTGGGGAAACAAAAAAAGCCAGCAGGCATAACCTGCTGGCTTTTTGTCCGTCCGTATTTTTAAAGCAGCGGAACCAGAGTAAATAATCCAATTGTCGCCAGCAGATTAATGACGGTGGTCATAATGGCAATCGCCATTGCCGGCGGGTCAATATGGGTGTCGCCGTGGATCAGGAAAATACGCGACATCAGCTCGCCCAACAACGCGCAGATAATGCCGACGATAGCGGCCCACAGCAGGCTGCCAGACAGCACCGCCACCAGCGCGGCGGGCAATGCGATATGGTGCGATACCGGCACCTGGGTGTTGAAGTGCAAAAAGATCAGCGAAAACGCGGAGATACCAAACGCCAGCAGCGCGCCGTTTGCGCCAAATTTCAGCCCTAAAAAGCCTGCCAGCAGGCCAATCCCTAACCCCAGCACGGAAAGCTGTGGAATACGGCTGTGATAGGGCATCCAGCATTTATCCTGCGGCGGGTAGCAGTGGCGGATCCCCTGCTCCGGTTTGCCAAACAGGCCGGTTTTGCCAAAGACCAGGCGGGTAATTACGCCGGAGATCACCACGGTCAGCGCCACGGTGTCGGTCCAGGCATTACCGGACGGGAACGCCGGGATCTGGTTCAGGCCCCAGGCGATCACATAACCGCCCGCGCCGAAAAGGCCGCCGATCAGCAGCACATCATAGGCCGCCAGTCCGCTCAGTCCGGCCGTTATTGCACGCCCGGAGCCGAGTTTGCCGCGTTTCGCGGCGTACGCCGTCGCCGCCACGCCTGCGGCAAAACCGCCGGTGTGCGGGCCAAACAGCCCAAACGGAAAAGTAATAAAGTCCGACGGCGCGCCGGTAATAATCTGCACCACCGCCATGGCGATCACTAAAAGCCCAACGAATTCAAATGCCGCCAGCGCGCCAATGGCCGCGCCAAATATACCGCCGCCGAAAGCGACTAAAATATCTAAGCTATTCATCCAGCTTACCTCTGTAATAGGATTAAATTAAATGACAAGACAAAAACAATGCAGACTGGCTCCGGGTATTTTTTATAATTAAAATAATACGGGTACGTGAGAAACAAAAAAGCGCAGCATAATAGCGCCGCGCCGTCATTGTTGTATTAATTAGCCGCCTATATGGCAGTTAAAACCTAAAGATTCGACCGTGGCTTTTAATGTCGCCATTTTCTCTTCGGCAATACTTTTGGCGTCGCCCATCGGATACTGGCGGCCTAATAAGTTATATTTATTTTCACCGAAGCTGTGATACGGCAATAAATGAATGGTATCGACATTCTGCATTAAACGGGCGAATTCGGCGATATTGTGAATTTCCTGCGGATTATCATTCACGCCGGGGATCACCGGAATACGCACCACCACTTTGGTGAGAAATGAAATACGCAGCAGATTTTCCAGTATCACGCTGTTATTGACGCCGGTATTACGCTGATGCACGTCGGGGTCGATCGCTTTGATATCGGTCAGCGCCAAATCGACATAGGGAAACACCTCATCAATCACCGCTTTGGTGGTAAACCCGGTGGTTTCGATTGCCGTGTGCCAGCCCTTGGCCTTGCAGGCTTTCAGCAGTTCCCGGGCGAACTCCGGTTGCGCCAGCGGCTCGCCGCCGGACAGGGTAATACCGCCGCCGGAACGCCGGTATAAATTCTCTTCTTTTTCCAGTTCGCGCATCACCGCCGTGACCGACATTCGTTTGCCCTTCATTTCCAGGGCGTGGGTCGGACAGACGTCCGTGCATTTACCGCACTGAATACAGCGGTCGCGATCGATAAACCAGGCATTGGTGGTGGAAAGCGCCTGCTGAGGACAAACCTCAATACATTTTCCACAGCGAATACAATCACTCTTTTTAAATATTAATTCTGGCTGCGGACGTTGTGATTCAGGATTACTACACCATTTGCAGGAAAGCGGGCAGCCTTTAAAAAAAGGAATGGTGCGAATGCCTGGGCCATCGTGCAAAGAATAGCGTTGAATATTAAATATGACGCCTTCGGTTTCGTACTCAACTTTATTCATAACATCACTCTTCATTAGCCAGATGAATTACCGTTGCCGGTAAAAATTAAAACCAGAAATAGCAAAACAGGTTATGACGGGCTATGTCATCAGACATAGCCCGTAAACGACTTACGACAATTGCTGTTCAGTACGGCTAATGATGTCGTCCTGAACTTCTTTCGCCAGCACGACCCACTGGGCGCTGTAACCCGCCACACGTACCACCAGATCCTGATGCTGCTCAGGATTTTTCTGCGCTTCGATCAGCGTAGCGCGGTCGATAACGTTGAACTGGACGTGCATCCCTTTCTTATCGAAGTAGTTACGCACCAGCCCGCTGAAGTTACGCAGACCGTTTTCCCCTGCCAGCGAAGACGGCAGGAATTTCTGGTTGTAGAGCGTCCCGTTAGAGGCGATGAAGTGGTCCAGTTTGGCAACCGAGTTAGCCGCAGCGGTTGGGCCAAGGGTATCTTTACCCTGACGCGGCGACACACCATCCGCCAGCGGCTCTTTCGCCAGACGGCCATCCGGCAGCGCGGCGACGTCTTTACCAAACAGCACGTTAGCAGATACCGGGTAGATACCGGCCTGGAACTGGCCGCCACGCGGGTTGGTGTATTTTTCCACTTCCTGGCAGTAGATCAGTGCACATTTGCGCGCCACCAGGTCGACGTCATCGATGTCGTTACCGAAGCACGGCGTATTTTCCAGGATACGGCGGATCTCTTCATGGCGGGACATGGTGCCGGACTGCACCGGTGCCGCATTGCCGGAAGTCAGCTGACGATAGACTTCATTTTTGATCGCCGCCGGATCCAGCGCGCCGTGCTGCTCGATAATGCGTTTCACCACAGCGTAAATATCCTGCTCATTCAGCGAGGATTTTGCCGCCGGGGTATGCGGATTCGCGCCTACCGGGTAGCCGAAGTTGGCATCCAGCGCACTCTTCAGCTCGCTCAGTGACAGTTTGCGATCTTCGAACACCTGTTTCTGAATGGCGTAGACGGAGTCGCCGGTATCGGCAACGCCGAACGCCTGCGGACCGGTGAAGTTGTAGATCGCGCCGCCTTCCTGCAGGGATTTACCGCGACCAATACAGTCGTCGACCAGTGCAGACAGGAACGGCAGCGGGCAACGTTCGCCGTGGGCGATATCCACGCTGTTACAGGCTTCAACCAGTTGATGAACAAAGTGCGCCATCTGTTTCTGGAACGCGGTGTAGAAGTCGTCCATGCTGGTGTATTGCGTCAGCTCGCCGGTTACCGGACCAAGCTGCTTACTGCCGACGCGGCCGTTATTCAGGGTGATTTCCAGCACTTTGGCGACGTTAAAGAACGCGGCGTCATGCCAGCCTTCAGTACGGTGCGGCGCCTGCGGTTCCACGCAACCGATGATGCAGTAATCACGCGCATCGCGCAGTGAAACGCCACGGTTTTGCAGGGCCGGAATAATCACCTCATCGTTGTACATCGCCGGCACGCCCAGGCCCATACGCACCAGTTCGCATGCACGATACAGGAACGCATCCGGGGTACCCTGCCAGACGCGGATGGAGAAAGACGGCTGCGGCAGACGAACGTGCGCGGTCGCTTCCATACACATGTAGCTCAGGTCGTTGGTGGCGTCGCGACCGTCTTCGGTCTGACCGCCGCAGCACAGGTTCTGGAACACCGCATAACCGGCGAACGCCTGAGCCGACACTTCGTCACGGGTTTTGTTGATGTCGTTCAGCTTGATCCAGCAGCAATCCACCAGCTCCTGCGCGAACTCGCGGGAGATGGATTTATCTGCCGCCAGGTACGGATACATGTACTGGTCGAAACGCCCCGGGGAGATGGAGTGGCCGCTGGATTCAATTTGCAGCATGCTCTGGATGAACCAGAATGTCTGGCACGCTTCCCAGAAGGTGGTGGCGCCGTATTCCGGTACGCGGGTACAGTTCTGGGCGATTTGCTCCAGCTCGCGTTTACGGGCCGGGTTGCTCTCCTGCTGTGCCAGACGGGACGCTTCTTCCGCATAGCGGTGAGCGAAACGGATCGCTGCGTTGTAGCTGATCAGCACTGCGTTATAGAACTGCTCTTTTTTGATGTAGCCCGGCTCGCTGCGGTCTAAGGCCTCCAGCGCACGGCTGACTTCATTGATGATGCCGCGAAAGCCGATTTTTAATACTTTGCCGTAGTCGACGCTAACGTGGCCAACACCGCCGTAGAAGTAGTTGCCGACGGTGAACACACCGCTCGCCATACTCTCTTTGGTGCCTTCAGACATGTACGATGCCGCCAGTGAGCTGGTGGTTTTACCCGGCCAGTATTTGAAAGCGTCGTGCAGATCCTGCGCGGTTTTTTTCGGGATGATGAACGGGTCGGCAATACGGTGTTCCATGGTCTCGAACTCTTTTTCTACCCAGTCATACGAGAATTCAGGGCAGATTTCCGTCGAGCGTGGATTAATCGTCACCGCGCCAACAATTAATTCATCCGGGCGAATAGTCACCGGTAATTCATTAAAGATTTTTTCAACCACTTTTGCGCGACGCATAATGGCTGGCAGTTGTTCTGTTTCTTTATACGCTTCGGTTGCGAGCACTGCGCGTTCTGATTCCACATACGGCTTCGCCGTCAGAATCATATTTTTCAGTCTTACAACACGGTCAGTCGGATTAGAAAAACCTTTCTCTAACATACAAAACTCCCGAATATATTTTGTTAACCTTGCGGCGATGCCGGGGTATTAATGAATAATGCTGGTGCCGATCTGAGTAATAAAATGACGTAATATCGCCGGATGTCCCATCCAGGTGGTGGCAGTGATGAGGTTCCCGTCCACGACGGCCTCGTCATCTGCGGCGGTAACCCACAGGCCGCCCGCCATTTCCACTTCCGGTTTTACCGTAAAATATCCTGTCAGTTTCCTGCCTTTTAATACCCCCGCAGCGGCCAGAATTTGTGGGCCATGACAAATTGCAGCAACAGGTAATGAAAAATTAATTGCGTAATGCACAATATTCAGCACTGATTTATTTAATCGCAGGTATTCTGAAGAACGCCCGCCTGAAATATAAATGCCGCAATATTCCTGTAACCTTATTTCATCAAATGATGCGGTTAATCTAAAAAGGTGTCCGGGCTTTTCGGTATACGTTTGGTCACCTTCAAAATCGTGAATGGCGGTTTTAATAAACTCGCCCGCTCGTTTTCCCGGACATACAACATCCACTCTGAAACCTAACATGCTTAATGCCTGCCATGGCACCATGACTTCATAGTCTTCAGAGAAATCGCCTGCGATAAGTAATATCTTCTTCATAAGCGAACTCTCAGAACGCGTTGTCATCATCCCCAATTATTCGCATGGCTTCATGCACCGCCGCGACTTCGCCAAAAATGGCCAGGGTGGTGATGTGCTGAGGGCAACTGCCAAAGATTTCCGATACCACCACATTGGCACTCTTACTCGCCACATCGGCATAAAAGTAGAGATCCGGTACCGGCAGCATTAACAAGCCAATGGCGTCGATGCGAATCAAATCCAGACGAGACCGAAACTCTCCCGGCATCCGCCGTTTCAACATGGCCAGGATATCGGGGGTCGGCGCGTTAATGATCCGTTTTTTCATCTTTGAGTTACCCTTCGCGATGGTTAGCGGATGTTCAACGCTTCAACCATTACGCAGCGACGATGCCGTGCAAACGACTGTGCTGACGTAAGACCTTCACCGGTCGGGCCGGCAATCGTAAAGGTGGCATGCCCTTCACCACCCACCCCAATCCCCGAATAGGAGGGACCGTTCTTCACAAAAATGGTGGTCTGGATCAGGCGCGCCATTTTGGTGAGTTTTTCGACGTTGGTGGAGTGCATGATCGCCGTGTGGCGATTACCGTGTTCGACCTTCACCGCCAGCTCGATGGCGTCGTCTACGTTGTCGACGCGCACCACCGGCAGCACAGGCATCATCAGCTCATGCACCACGAACGGATGGGTTTTCTCCGTCTCGATCAGGATGACTTTGATATCGTCGCCTGCCACGATCCCCAGTTGCTGCAGGATGTAGCGTGCGTCTTTACCCACGAATGCGGTATTCGGCCCGGTGCCTTTTTCATTCAGCACCAGCGACTGCAACTGCTGGATCAACTTCTTGTCGCACAGCAGATACGCGCCGCTTTTCTTCATGCAGTGAATCAGATAGTCCGCCACCTGGTTCACCACAATCACTTCTTTTTCGGCCACGCACGGCAGGTTGTTGTCGAAGCTACAGCCCTTGATGATGTCGCGAGCCGCTTTTTCGATATCCGCCGTTTCGTCTACCACCGCTGGCGGATTGCCTGCGCCTGCGCCAATCGCTTTCTTCCCGGATGACATCACGGTTTTCACGATGGCCGGACCGCCTGTCGCGACCAGCATGTTGATGCGCGGGTCATTGATCATGGTGTTGGTATTATCGATAGACGGTTTAGTCACCGTCACCACCATGTTGGCCGGTGCGCCCAGTTGGGCAAGCTTGTTGTTAATCAGCTCGACCGCATACAGCGAGACTTTGCGTGAACGCGGGTGCGGGCTGAACACCACGGTGTTGCCTGCCGCCAGCATGCTGATGCTGTTATTAATAATGGTTTCGGTCGGATTGGTGGTGGGCGTAATCGAACCAATCACCCCAAAAGCCGAATATTCGATCAGCGTTAAACCACCGTCGCCGGTTATTGCGCGGGTGGCCAGATCCTCAAGACCTGGCGTTTTCAGCGCTGCGACGCGGTTTTTGATCAGTTTGTCCTCGTAGTTCCCCATGCCGGTTTCATCCACCGCCATCCGGGAAATGGCGCGCAATACGTCTTCCTGCAGGAACACATCGCGGATGCCATTGATAAACGAGGCACGGTCTTGCATAGAACAGTGGCGATACTGCACCTGCGCCAGGACGGCTGCGGAAATCGCTTCGTCCATGGTGTCGAAGGCACCGTTTCCGGCGTTCGCGACCTGAGACGATGCGCAGGCGGTCTGTCCGCAGGACTGCTGCGCCAGCGCCTTCGCGACGATTTCATCCAGCCCTTCAACCCGCGCCGTATCAGACGTGGCGGGCGCTGCCGGAGCCGCATCCGGTGTTGCTTTGGTGAATTTGCTCAGGATCGTCGAGACAGCCTGAGCGATTTCAATATCATTCATCTTTAAATTCCTTACTACTGCCGACCGCGTCGCACGCGTCGTCACCCGATGCTTAGATATACGGCGTCGTGGTGGATTTAATTTCCGCCGGGTCTAACGTTGCAAGCAGTTGCAAACCTACTTCGCGTGCTGCAATGACGGCCTGGCGTACCGCGCCGGAATCACCGGAAAAGGTAAAGATCACTTCGTTACTGAAGCTGGTGCCTTTTGAGGGGCTGGCGTAACCCACCGGATCGATCACCGCCGATTTTGCCGCCGCATCCGCAATCACCAGGCCAATCGCCGCAGGCGAGGCGCAGGTCATGCCGAAAGACTTGCCAACCGGGGCGCCGAGCGCTTTATTCAGCGCGTAGCTGGCGCGGGCGGTGTACTGGAATTCGAGGTGGCCTGCCGGTGAACCGTAAACATCACCCATGGTGCGTTCAATTTCAGACAGCGCAACTTCAACCGCACGTCTGACGTCGGAAACATCAGAAGCGCCAAAAATAATTAAGCAACCGTGTCCGCCGCCGCCTTCGGTGTCGCGGGCCAGCTCAATAGAAATAATTTCGCTGTTGGTTGCTTTAATAGCTTCATCAGCCGCAAAAATATGCGGGCCTGCGCCGGTGCGCGCGCCCAGAATACCGATAGAGCGATATTTCTTGTCGATATTCATGACTTCATGCAATTGATTATCGACATTGGCAATCACCAGGCCGATAGTGTGACCCAACGCAGTGCCAACAAATTCCGTGATACCGCAACCGGCAAAATTTGCAGCGGTATTGGATTTCGCTTGCGCATCGGTTTGTTTATTCATTACGTCAGATATAATCTGCTCAACAAGATTATCTCTCATGATCAGTATCCTTAATTATTAACCGACGGCCTTCGGCAGAATTTTTTCCACTTCGATATGCGGGCGCGGAATAACGTGTACGGAAACCAGTTCGCCCACTTTGCCAGCAGCCGCAGAACCCGCGTCAGTCGCGGCTTTCACAGCGCCAACGTCGCCACGAACCATAACGGTTACCAGGCCGGAACCGATTTTTTCGTAACCCACCAGCGTAACGTTGGCGGATTTAACCATGGTGTCTGCGGCTTCAATTGCAGAAACCAGGCCTTTCGTTTCAACCATTCCTAATGCTTCTTGTTGCATAACAACCTCGATATTTCTGATAGAAAGAAAACGTGCACAGAGGAATAGCAATCCACGGATTTACCCATGTGCGTTAATTATTGATTCAGAGTGATGCTAAAGTTATTCGGACAAAATGTTTTGCGCGTCAGCGGGACTATCTTGTTTTTAGATTCCCGTGGCTGACAATAAAATCCACCTGTTCACGGCAATAAAAGCCTCGGGTTTTATTCGTGGTGGACAAAATAATTTCGATCCGAAAAACAATAATTATTACTGTTAAAGCGATCGCATTTTTAACCAATTATTACGCCGTACAGGCAATGGCCGCGGCGTCCATAGCAATCATTTTTTCTTCATTGGTCGGGATGACGGCAATCTTTGTTGCGCCCGTACCGGAAATGATCCCGCTACGCCCGCCAAAGAGCTGCTGGTTGCGCTCATCGTCAAGCGTTAAGCCCAGCGCCTGAAGGCGTTTCACGGTAAGTTCGCGGATCAGTGCCGAGTTTTCGCCAATGCCGCCGGTAAAAATCAGCGCGTCAAAGCGTTTTAACGCCGCAACGTGTCCGCCGATATGCCGGGCGAGGCGATGCACCAGTACGTCAATGGCGAGCGTTGCCCGCTCGTGCCCTTCGTCCCGCGCCTGCTGGAGCGTGCGGCAATCGCTGGACAATCCCGAAATCCCCAGCAAACCGGACTGGTTATTGACCATTTTGTACAGCGTGTCGATGGGTTGCCCGGTGCAGTTGGCAAGATACGCGGCGGCACCGAAATCGAGATCGCCACAGCGCGTGCCCATCACCAGTCCTTCCAGCGGTGTCATCCCCATGGAGGTATCAACGCTTTCGCCGTTTTGCACTGCGCACAGCGATGAACCATTCCCCAGGTGGGCAATCACGATGCCGTGATCCGCCGGGTCAAGATCCAGCGTCTCCAACGCTTCAGCCGCGATATAACGGTGAGAGGTGCCGTGGAAGCCGTAGCGGCGCACCTGATACGCCAGCTGGTATTCCAGCGGGATCGCATAGGTATATGCCGCCGGGGAGAGGGTCTGGTGGAAAGCGGTATCAAACACCGCCACCTGCGGCAGCGCGGGCAGCAGCGCCCTCGCCGCTTCAATCCCCACCAGGTTGGCGGGATTGTGCAGCGGTGCCAGCGCCGACAGGGCGCGGATCCTCTCAATCACCTCATCGGTGACCAAAACCGACTGTTTAAAATCACTGCCGCCGTGCGCCACGCGATGCCCGATTGCGCAGAGCGTTTCCAGCAACCGTTGTGCGCTGAGGCGGGCGAATAACACCGACAGCGCGTGCTCATGGCTGGCCTGATCCAGCGCCACGGTCGTTTTATTGCCGTCGCGGTCTTTGAAGGTGATTACCGCGTGGTCGATCCCCAGCCGTTCCGCCAGGCCGGACAACACGGGCTGGTCGTCATCCTGAGGAATGACCGAGAACTTCATGGAGGAGGAACCACAGTTAATGACTAATACACAAGCTAAGGACATGATGACCCCTGAAATGGACTGCGATAAAAATCAACGTGTTGTTGCGAGGGGATAACGCAGCGCGCTAAACCGCGCCAGCGCCTGGCGGGCGATGAGCATATCTTCTTCAACGCTGCCGCCGCTGATGCCGATGCCGCCGAGCAGACGTCCGCCCGACCAGCAGGGAAACCCGCCGCCGAAGCAGCAGATATCTTTTTCTTTCTCCAGCCCGTATAGCTCGCCGCCCGGCTGCACTCGCGTCGCCAGTTCGTGGGTGGACATTTTGAGCGCCACGGCGGTCCAGGCTTTTTGTGTCGCCAGCGTGTGGCTGATCAGCAGGGCGTTATCCATGCTGAAATAAAACCGCTGCTGGCCGCAGGCATCCACCAGGCTGAACACAATCGGCACATCGCAGGACTGCGCGGCTTCACGGGCCAGCTTCGCCAGCAGTTCGCCGTCATCCATGCTTAGCGACATGCGGCGTTCCGGAAGTTGTGTCGCAATGGCGTCGTTAATCCAGTGATCGAGAGAGGCGTCGGGCGCAGACATGGGGTTTCCTTGCAGTAAGCGGTTTATTTGCCGTTAAGTTCGAGCGAGTCGACGATGCCCACGACGGCGGCATCAATCACCGAGTGTTCTTTGCTGTTGCTCATGCGCGCCGAACTGCCGGTGGTGACGATAACAATCTCGCCGTTGCCCGCACCGACGGTATCCACCGCCACCTGGGCGTGGCCGGTCGGCTGGTAGTTTTCGTCAAGACGCGCCACCATCAACAGCTTCGAGCCATTCAGCGAGACGTGTTTGGTGGTGGAAACCAACGCGCCTGTGACTTTTGCGAGGTACATAGTTTCTCCGGCTAACCGTGAACGAGAGTAAGATTGCGCCGCGTGATTTCATCTTTGGCGGCGGGCGTAATAAGCGTATTGCCTTCTATGCGCAGGCTTTCTCCGGATGCCAGCAAACGCACATCCCGCAGGGTGATGAGGCGCTTTTTGCCCGTTATCGGCAGGCTGGCGGAAGGTGCGGACGCAGTGAGCGGTGTGTGGCCCGCCGGGGTGATTCGTTTACCGGAAATCGCCACGCCGTAGCTTTCGAGGGTTTGCGCATACTGTTCCAGCCGTGCCAGAAGCGGCAGCGGCAGTGTGCGGTCATGGCAGTCCGGGTGCAGGGTCGCGATGACCTGCTTACGGTGGCGCAGAGCCTGGAATACCGCGTCGCAGGCCAGGTTATCGCGAATACCCAGGGCGATTTTGCTCATGCTGTTTACGGAGAGCGCAGGCAAATAGAGCGCCTCGTAATGGCGCGGTGCCGTCCCGAATCCGGCGCGGGAACCGCGCTGGCGCAACGCTTCCATGCAGGCGGCTTGCAATGTCGACTCGCTGGCGCTGTGGGAAAAGCTGACCCACAGTTGATAGCCCGCCTGCTCAAGCGCCGCGAGGCAGTTCAGCGTTTCCGGCAGCGAGGCGATATCGTCCCCCGTCACCACTACATGGACACTCTTCTGCGCGGCGGTTTGCGCCAGAACTTCGGCGATAACACGGTCGAGCAGCTGCGATAGCGTCTGGCTGTCCATCTGTTTACCTCCGGCCTGCATTCATGGCGATGCCCAGCGGCGTAACCAGCAGCGGCTCCACGGAAGGGATCACATTCCTGCCGGTTTCTTTGCTGAAGACCTCGGCAAACTTGCTGAAACTGCTCGCGCCGCCGACCAGGTAGAGGTTTCTTACCCGCTGTGTCGCCAGCCAACCTGACACCAGGCTGGCCATCTTTTGGGCCACCGGCAGCACCAGGGTAAATACCTGCGCTTCCTGCGCCGGATCTTTTTTCATCGCCTCCGCTTCGGCATACGGCAAGCCGAGCGCGCCCGCAAGCACCAGCGTCATATGGCTGCCGCCGGTCGGTTCGTCAGCGCTGAACGTCACTTTGCCGCTTTTTAAAATGCTCATGCCGGTCGTGCCGCCGCCCACATCCACCACCGCGCCGTTTTTAATGTTCAACGCGCTGGCGGCGGCTACCGGTTCGTCAAGAACATGGGTGACGGTAAAGCCCGCCGACTCCACCACGTTGACAATAACTTTTGTATTGCCCGCCGAGATCCCCGGCGGGATCGCCGTGGCCGCGCAGTCCAGCGTACGGCCCAGCTTTTCTTCGAGGATCTGTTTGAGCCGCATCACCACCCGGCTGGCGGTCAGGTAATCCACCACCACGCCGTCTTTCACCACGCTGGACGGGTAGGTCACCCCTGCCACCGGCTGGTTATCTTCATCCACCACCACAATGGCGATATTGGCGGTGCCCAGATCCACTCCCACCTTCAACGCGCCAGTGCAAGGCCGGCATTCACCGCTGTCAATCAACGCAGCCAGGTCATGCAAACGGCGGTTTTCGGGGGTATCAGCCATGACGTGCATCCCGTTTGATGCCGCGTACGGTATCGCCGTTGCGCAGCCCGAAGCCGTTGGCTTCTTCCACATCGATATGCATTTCCAGCACGGCGTCTGCGGTCACGCGCACCACCACATGGCTCAACATCCCGCCGCGCGGGCCGTCGATGCGCACATCGATTTCCATCCCGTCGCGCAGACCGTGCAGTTCGGCCTCCTGCGGCGAAATATGAATATGACGCCAGGCGACGATGGTGCCGTTGGATTTCACCACGCGCCCTTTCGGCCCGATGATTTCAATACCGGGAGAATCCAGTAAATCGCCGGACATCCGCACCGGCGCTTTCGCCCCCAGCACAAAGCCGTCGGCGACGGAAATTTCCACCTGAGTGGTGCTACGCAGCGGCCCAAGTACGCGAACTTTATTGATTTCGCCTTTCGGGCCGCGCAGCGTCACGGTCTCTTCCGCGGCGTACTGGCCTGGTTGTTTAACGGCTTTAAAGCGGGTGAGTGTGGAGCCATAGCCAAACAAAATATCCATATCTTCACGGCACAAATGCACGTGGCGGTTGGAAATCCCCACCGGAATATCCAGCGCGACGGGCGCGGCAGGTTCAGGCATGGCCGGGCTTTTGTTCGCGGCTAATTCCTGCAGGATTTGCTGAGTGATCCATTCGGCTTGTTGTTCGGTGTAATTCATAACGGGTACGACCTGGTTATTGGGTTATCTCATGAGTGCTGAGCGTCTGTTCATCAGGATATTGAGTAACGACGCCCGATATTTGTTATTCGACAGGACTTTTTTGACCGCTTCGCGCAGGCTGGACAAGGTTGTCCAGTTAACCGGCGATATGGTCGATTAACGCCGCCACGTCCTGCGCGGTAGCCTGACGCGGATTCGATGCGGTGCAGCCATCGGCAAGGGCAGCATTAACCAGCGCGGTGCGTAACCCGGCGATTTTCGCCCGGTCCGTCCCCAGTTCGCTCAGCGTGGCGGGAATGCCGAAATGGCGATTAATCTGGCGGATGGCCTGCGTCATCAGCGCGATGGCCTGCTCAGGCACCGCGTGTTCGATGCCCATAATGCGTGCGCAGCGGTGATAGCGATCGCGGGTTTCCGGGCTCGCCTGCTTACTGTTGAAGTCAATCACCAGCGGCAGCAGCATGGCGTTAATTTTGCCGTGGGGGATGTGCATCATTCCGCCGATGGCGTGCGCCATGCCGTGGACCAGCCCCAGCCCGGCGGCGTTAAAAGCCATACCCGCCATACAGGAGGCGTTATGCATATGGGTACGCGCCGTGATGTCTTTTTCATCGTTGAATACCTGGGGCAGATAGCGCCAGGTCAGGGCAATCGCTTTTTCCGCCAGCGCATCGCTGAAGTCACTGGCACCGGTAGAGACGAAGGCTTCGATGGCGTGAGTTAACACATCCATGCCAGTATCGACCGCGACTGCGCGCGGCACCGACAACACCAGATTGGGATCGAGAATGGCGACGTCGGGCACCAGATGCGCTGAGATCAACGGGTATTTACGGCCATTCTGCGGATCGGAAATGATCGCATAGGACGTCACTTCTGAACCGGAACCGCTGGTGGTGGGAATGGCAATCAGCGCAATCGGGCCTTCGTTGAAATACTCCTCCAGCGTGACCTTAATGCCCTTCGCTGCATCCAGCGACGAACCACCGCCTAAGGCAATAATCACATCCGGCTTAAAGGCTTTAAAGCGCGCCGCGCCCGCGGTCAGAATGTCCACACTCGGGTCGGGTTTCACCTCGCCGTAAATACAAACCGACGCCTGCGGCATGGCGTTAATCAAATAACGCGTTTTACCTGACGTCACCATAAAATCATCGGTCACAATGCCGACGCGCTTATCGTTGAACTGGCTTAAAGCGGTAATCGCTTCATCGCCAAAATAAACGTCCGGGCAGGAAAAGAAAGAGCGGGCCATGTTGAAATACCTTTTAAAGATACCGGCGCGGTAAGCCGCAATAAACGATGGCGTAAACCTAACATGGCGACATTTTGAAGAGACTACGGATGTTTGTGCAGATAAAGGACTATTTTGCGGTCTTGCTTTCAGCCGGGCAAAAAAATCCATTTCTTTGCGGATGGCGATATATCTCATCACGTCGGATAAAACGGTAAAAAAATATAAATTCGCTGATTTCGCCGCACCGCGCTTTTACCGGTTTAATGAATAGCTGGTTCATCGAAAAGGCGAATTAAGCGGTATTATTTAGCGGCATAAAGCTTATATTTACCCGGATAAGACCTCTTTAAAAGAGGCCCTGGCCTCGGTTCTCCGCGCGTTAAAGCGGGGTCTTTTTTATCGGTACGAAAAGGACAAAAAAAAGGTGCAATTTTTCAATTGCACCTGAATAAGATTATCTAAGGAAAGAGAAATAATCGCTGTAAGAGTTAATAAGATGACGCGCCTACTCTAGCGGTTTTGACGCTTTTGCGCTTCACCGATCCCGCTTATTGCGCTGTTTTAAGAATTAATCAAACTCATCCGACTCCGTTTAACTATTATCCGCCAGGGCAAACATGCCGTAGGGGTGGATTTGCAAATAGTAATGCTCGCCCACATCCGGCTGTAAACGCGTGGCGTTAACCTGCAACAAGATTTGCTGGCCGTGCCATTCAACGATCACTTCATATTGCGGCCCCATATAAGCCACATGGCGGATGACGCAACGCTGGCTCTCCTCGCCGTGATTGCCGAGGGTAATCGCTTCCGGACGCACGCCCACGGTGCCCTCGCCCATCGGCGCGATGTTGTCGGGACGCGGCAGGCGGTAACCATAAATATCCACATACTCCGCGCCAAACTGCGCCGGGAACAGGTTGGCGTCGCCCATAAAGCTCGCCATAAAACGCGAAGCGGGCTGGCGATACAGCGCCTGCGGCGAGCCGATCTGCATGATATGGCCTTTGTTCATCACCAGCACCGTATCCGAGACCGCGAACGCTTCGCTCTGATCGTGCGTCACATACAGCGAAGTGATGTTGAACTGCTTTTGCAGCTCGCGAATTTTATCGCGCATACTGCGCCGGAGGTTGGCGTCGAGGTTGCTCAGCGGCTCATCAAACAGCAGCACTTTCGGCTTGAGGATCAGGGCGCGGGCCAGCGCCACGCGCTGTTGCTGACCACCGGAGATCTGATCGACATAGCGATCTTCAAACCCGTCGAGATCCACCATCGCCAGCGCTTCCTTCACGCGCTGTTTGATCTCGCCGCGTCCCACGCCAAGCATCTTCAGGCCGTAGCCAACGTTTTCACCCAGCGACATGTGGGGAAACAGCGCATAAGACTGGAACACCATACAAATATCGCGCTGCTGGATGGACCGATGCGTGACGTCTTCGCCGTCAATAAAGATTTGCCCTTCGCTGGGCTTTTCCAGCCCGGCCACCAGGCGCAGCACTGTGGTTTTGCCACAGCCTGACGGCCCCAGCAGGGTAACCATCTCGCCGCGCGGGATCGCCAGATTGATGTTGTCAATCACGGTGTTATTGCCAAACCGTTTGGTGACATTACGTAATTCAACAAAATGATGCGTCATGGTTAAGCTCCGTGATTACGCCTGGTTTTTGGCTTTGGAACGCGAAATACGCGCTTCGCCGATCAGCCAGTCAAAAAGGAAGATGATGGCCAGCATCACCACAATCAAAATTGAACCGTAGGCAATCGCAACACCGTATTCGCCGTCTTCCACGCGGTTAAGGATATACGCGGTCGCCACGCGGGTGTCCGGCGTGACCAGGAACACAATGGCGCTGACGGTGGTAATGGCGCGCACAAAGCTGTAGATCAGCGCCGACAGGATCGCCGGGCGCAGCAGCGGCAGCAGGATATTGACGATGGTGCGCATCGACCCGGCACGCAGACTTAACGACGCTTCATCCAGCGATTTGTCGATCTGTCCCAGCCCGGCAATCCCGGCGCGAATACCTACCGGCACGTTACGCATCACCATCGAAATAATCACAATCGCCGCGGTGCCGGTCAGATACACCGGGGCGCTGTTGAACGCCAGTATGTAGGAGACCCCCGCCACGGTGCCCGGCACTGCGAAGCACAGCATGGTGGTGAATTCGATGGTCTTTTTGCCTTTAAACTGCTGGCGCACCACGATCCAGGCGATCAGCAAGCCGAAGATGGCGGTGATCGGCGCGGCGATACCGGCGTACAGCAGCGTATCGAGCAGTGAAGGCCATGCGCCGTCATTCATGCCCTGTCCGAACAGTTTGATGAAGTTATCCAGCGTCAGGGTGTAATCCACGCCCCAGTTCACGGTAAAGCTGCCGTAGAAGATGCTGCCGTACAGCAAGGCGTTGAACGCAATCCACACCGCCAGCAGGCCAATCACGCTCCATACCAGCGCCACCGGCAGCGGCTGCACATCGCCGCGATACGATTTGCCGGACACGGTGACGTAAGAGCGCTTGCCGATCCACATGTACTGAATGCAGAACACCAGCAGGGAGAACAGCAACAGGAACACGCCCAGCGTACTCGCCGCCTGATAATCCAGCTGCGAACCGGTGATGTAGAAGTAGATTTGCGTCGCCAGCACGTCGAAGTTGCCGCCGAGCACCAGCGGGTTACTGAAGTCCGCCAGCGATTGCACCACCACGATCAGGAAAGCGTTCGCCATCGCCGGTTTCAGGAGCGGCATAAAGACGGAGACAAAGGTCTGCCAACGGTTGGCGCGTAACGTATAGGACGCCTCTTCCAGCGATGGATGAATAGTTTTAATCGCGCCGTCGAGGATCATAAACGCCATCGGGGTGAATGCCAGCACCTGCGCCAGCCAAATCCCGGTGAAGCCGTACAGCCAGTTAGTGTTGGTCAGCCCGAACCAGTCCACCATTAACTCAGTGATATAGCCGGAGCGGCCCATCATTAAGGTAACGCCCAGCCCGACCACGAACGGCGGCGTAACGATAGGCAGAATCGAGAAAATACGTCCGATAATGGCGCTGCGTTTGGCGATGCGGGTGGTATAAATCGCCAGCACCAGGCCAAAGAAAGTACAGCCTACGCCCACGGCCATTGAGAGCATGATCGAGTTGGCGATGACCTGAAGAATATGGGCCTGGCCCAGCACCGCCATAAATGCCAGCGGGGCAAACTCGCCCACGTCATTGGTGAACATCGGAATGAAAATCGCAATGCTCGGCCAGACGATAAACACGCCGATGAGCGCGATAATGGCGATCAGCGAACCGATCACGAACTGGTCGCCGCCGAGGAATTCCAGCCGCGTTAACGCCAGCGTTGCGATAGCGCCAAGGGCGATAAACAGCACGATGGTGGCGTAACCCATGCCGCGCCCGATCACGGTGGCGCTGATCACCACAAACGCCATACAACCCAGCGCCCACAGGGCATCAAACCAGTGACGCGAACGCTGTTCCCGGCGCGACTCATGAAGCGGGCGCAGCAGCAGCACGCACGGCAATAAATACCACAGCACGCTGATGTTCCAGTGGGACCAGCCATAGGCGTCCAGGATCTCGTCAGCAGTAGATTCCATCAGGCCATAGTCCAGGCTCCAGCTCGGCAGCAGCGCGAACGCCAGCAGGCCCAGCAGTACCCAGGCGAAAATAGCCTCCCGCTTCTGCGCGGGACGCAAAAGTAATGTTTCAGACATAGACGCCTCGTCGGCAGGGGGAAAAGGCGGGTGAGGAACTCACCCGCGTACGGTTATTTGCCCATCTTCACTTCATTGACCCACTTATTGATCAGCGCTTTACGCGTGTCCGTGGAGCCGTATTTATCCATGTCGTAATCGATCAGTTTGAGATCGTCGAGCTTCAGGGAGAGCGGCGATGTTTCCGCCGTGGTGTTGGTCAGGATTTGGTAAGACTTGCCTTTTTTCCACGCCAGTTCCTGGGCCTCTTTCGACAGCACCCAGTCCACAAACAGTTTGGCGTTGTCGATGTTGCGTGCGCCTTTCAGGATGCTGACGCCGCCAATTTCATAGCCGGTGCCTTCGCACGGTGAAATCAACTCCAGTGGCGCGCCCTGCTCTTTTTCCAGTGAGTAATCGTGCAGGAAGCCGATGCCAATTGCGGTTTCACCACGCGCGGCGTTACGCGCCGGGGCGATACCTGACTTGGTGTACTGGGAGATATTGCCGTTCAGCTGTTTCAGGTAATCGAACGCCTGATCTTCGCCCCACAGCTGCACGAAGGTCGCGAGCGCGGTGTAAGCCGTGCCGGAGCTTTGCGGATCGGCGATCTGAATTTCGCCTTTGTATTCCGGCTTAGTCAGATCTTTCCAGCACTTCGGCACCGGCAGGTTTTTCTCTTTCAGGCGCTGGGTGTTAACCCCAAAACCGAGGATACCGACATAAACCGCTGAAGAGAGGTTGCCTTTCACTTTGGCCGGATCGCGGAATTTCTCCATGATCTGCTCAAGGTTTGGCGACTTATAGGCTTCCAGCAGGCCCATTTCACCGGCCTGAGATTGCGGGTCAAGGGTGCCGCCGTACCAGACATCCGCCTGCGGGTTTTTCTTCTCGGCATCGACTTTTGCCAGGGTGCTGCCGGAACCGTTACGGATGAAAGACGTTTTCACATCGTACTTGTCGCCAAAGGCTTTGGTTTCCACTTCGCACATTTCGTTAGTGGCACTGCAATACACCACTAAACGTCCTTTGGCGTCCGCCGCATGGCTGAATGTCGCCAGCGTCACGCCTGCGGCAATCAGAGCAGAGAGGGCAGTCAATTTCATTTTTCTTATCCTTCTGTTAGGTGTCTGGAGGTAAGCTCGCCGGGTCCGTGGCGTGATACTGGCGGTCCTGGGCGTTGATGCCCGCCATCAACAGCGGCATCAGCAAAAGTCCAATCAACACGGCGGCGACCGACAACAGCACAAACATGCCGGACCAGCCGTAGACCTCGGTCAGTTTCGATAACGGCCATCCGGCCAGCGCCGCCCCTAAGTAGGCGAACAGACCGAGAAAGCCGGTAATCGAACCCGCGGCCCCTTTATGGCCGCACTCCACGGCGGCCAGGCCGATTAACATCTGCGGGCCAAAAATAAAAAATCCGATGGCGAAAAAACACATCGCCAGTAACGCATAGTGATGAACTGGCGCGAGCCACAGCGCGGTGACCGAGACCATTAACCCAAGGGTAAACAGCAGGATCATCGGCGCCCGTTGCCCGCTAAACAGCAAATCCGATCCCCATCCGGCGAACAACGCGCCCAGCAACCCGCCCACTTCAAACAACATGACGGTGGCATTGGCGCTGAGTAAATTGACGCCGTGGGTTTCGTAAAGCCAGATGTTGCCCCAGTCGTTCAGTGCGATGCGAATCAGGTACACCAGCACATACGACCCGGCCAACAGCCAGATCATCGGGTTTTGCAGCATGGTGGTGCGTAACATGGCCCACAGCGACATCGCGGGACTGCGCTCTTGTTGGCGCAATTCCAGCGGGTCGTGACGCCATTCCCCCACGCTCGGCAACCCTTCCTCGTTTGGCGTGCCAGGCAATTGCCGGTACAGCCAAACGCCTAACGCCATGCTGATGATCCCTGGTGTCAGCATTGCGGCCTGCCAACCCCACCAGTGCGCGGCAAGCGCGCTTATCAGTGGGATAATCGCCCCACCAATGTTGATGGAGGCGTTCCAGCATCCCCACCAGAAACCGCGCTCATTACGCGAATACCAGTGGGTTAATAATCTTGCGCAGGGGGGCCAGCCCCAGCCCTGGAAAAATCCGTTCAGCGTCCAGATAACAAGCAGCAGCGCCAGGCTATCGCCAAACGCGAACAGCACGTTCAATAAGCCGGTGGCAAACAGGCCAATCCCCATAAACGAGCGCTGCCCGTGGGCGTCGTGCCACAATCCCGCCGCGAATTTCGACAGCCCGTAGGAGAGATAAAACAGCGATCCCAACAGGCCGATATCCGTTTTGCTTAGCCCCAAATCGAGCTGTAACGCGGGCAAAATAAAGTTCAGGCTTTTACGCGTCAGATAAAACGCCGCGTAACCCGCAATCATGACCAACAGCAGTCGCGGTCTGACGGCGCGATAGCGTTTAGCAATGTCTGCGCTGGACATATTCAGGTGGTCCATGGCTGTCTCCGGCCAAATGAATGTAGGAAATGCCCCGTGAAAAGGGATGAGAGTCGTTCCAGGGTAACCAGGAATTTTTCCTGGTTACAGGATGTTTTGTGGCAAAAGTGTGGGCAAGTTAACAGTTACCCGGACGCCGGGCTGGCTTTCCAGCAGCAATTCGCCACCCAGCGCCTGCACCCGCTCGCTCATACCCTGCATACCCATTCCCGGCGCGTGGTCCGGCAGCACGCCGACGCCGTTATCGCTGACCCTGAGATGCACAAAGCCAGGCGACTCGCTGAGCGTAATGTCCACTTCGGTGGCATTGGCATGCTTGGCGACGTTATTCAGCAACTCCTGAAGCAGACGGTACAGGGTAAACACCACGGTTTCGTTATCCGGCGGCGCAGCGAGCTGGTAGTGAAACTGGCAGCGGATGCCGCGTTCGGGAAATGCGAACTCCCGCACCAGGTGATGCAGGGCTTCGTCCAGCGCCATCTGGTCCAGCACCGGCGGGCGCAACTGACGCAGCAACTGGCGCGTGGAGTGGTGAATGCGCTGGGCCAGCTCGCTGATTTGCTCGCCCGCCATCAGCGCGGTGCGGTTGTCGCTTGCCCGCTTCACCAGTTGCGACTGGATCTGGATCGCCGTGATGTTCTGACCAATCTCATCGTGAAGCTCGCGAGCCAGCTGCTTGCGGGTATCTTCTTCGGCGTGGATCAGTTTTTCAGTAAGCGCCCGCCGCGCATCCAGCTCCACTTCCAGCCGCTGGCGGTAGTGATCGAGGTTGCTGGCCAACTGTTCCTGGCGGCTGATAGCGATGCCAAGGCCGATGCCCAACAGCGCCTGAGTGGAGAGAAAAATCTCCAGCTCCATTAAATCGCTAAAGCCGCTGCCGACCTGGCGTGCGGTGGTGATCATCATGCTGCCGAGCAGGGCCGCCAGCACCCCGCCCTGCCAGCCGAATTTCCAGGCCATCACCACGTTCGGCAGAAACACCACAATCAGCAGCAGCCGCTCAATTTCCGGCGACAGCACCATTTGGGTGCCGATGCCGATAATAAAAAACAGGCTGCACCAGAGCAGCAAAGAGGTCCGCAGCGGCGGATGGCGGGTTTCCAGCCCTAACAGCTGGTAACGATGCTGCTGACGCAGATAGTCGAAAATCAGATACACAAACGGCGTCAACAACACCCCGCCGGTAAACGAGGCCAGTAAAATCAGGGTGGCGCGGCTTTCGATAAAGGGCGTCAGCAGCAAGGTATTCAGCAGTGCCGCCCCGGCGACCGCGCTGAGCAGCAATGACAGGCGTTGCCAGTAGAGGGGAAAACGGTGCCAGAAACGTTGCGCCAGCAGCGCGGGAATGGCGGTGATAAAGGGCGCAAACGCCATGGTTCCGCCGATGATCAATTGCTCGTGCCACAGCCACAGCGACAACGCTGTCTGCGGGATAAACAACGCGGGCCAGTAGCGGCGCGCCAGCAAAATCAACAGCGCTAACTGCACGCCGTGCGGCAGCAGCAACGCGGCCTGTTGACCATTGCGGGTAAGGTAAAAACTGATGGTCCAGAGCATCAACCAGCCCGGTCCCCAGGCCAGCATAATGAATAACGACAGGACGATCTGGCGAAGGGAGCGGCGCATCAGTGCCCCGTCAGCAACTGGTGGTCAAGGGCGAAATGGACCAGTTCGATGGTGCTGGCGCACTGTAATTTGCCAAGCACATTGGCGCGGTGAACGTGAACCGTTTTATGACTGAGACTGAGCTGCAGTGCGATAGATTTCACGCTCTCGCCGCGCACCAGCAAATCAAACACTTCACGCTCGCGGGGCGTTAACACCTGCAATACGCGGGCAGGCTCCGCGCCGCCGCGCAGCGCTTTTAAGGCATCGGCGCACAGGTAATGCCCGCCCAGTCCGACGGAGCGCACCGCATGCACCAGCTCCTCCGGGCCGCAGCGTTTGGTCAAATAGCCGCACGCCCCGGCGTCCAGCGCGCTTTGGACAAACGCGGGCGTATCGTAAATGCTGAGGATAATGGCGCGAAAACCTGGCTGTCTGGCGCGCAGGCGCTTAAGCAGGCTCAGGCCGTTCTCATCGGGCATCGCGACATCCAGCACCGCCACATCGACCGGCTGACGCGATAACGCCGGCCACGCCTCAGCGGCGCTGCTGTACTGGCCCAGCACCGTAATATCCTCTTCCAGGCTGAGTAGCTGGACGAAGCCGGAACGAACGACCACATGGTCATCCACTAACACCACACCAATCATGGAATATCCCCTTGCTGAAACCGCGCCATAATGCGCCACATCCCTCGGGAGGCAATGCTGATGTTGGTAATATGTAATGGATGTAACAAAACGGCAAGCCAGGCGGGCTTACCGTTGCGTCATGTAACCGGTCAGGCGTGCCAGTAGGCGACGGCGCGCACCCGCTGGGGATCGAGCGTGTGGGTATAGCGATCCGCAAGGTTTTTGGTCAGTTTGCCTTCGCCGGTGATCCAGACGAAATAATCTTCCGTCGGCCAGGCGATGGCCTGGAGATGCTGCTCCAGCGCCGCCGCATCATGGCCGCTTACCCAGTCGATATTCGCCTCGGGCAGATGAGCCAGATAACCTTTGCAGGCCTCATCACGAATACTGACAATGGCCCGGCACGTCGCTGTAACACCCGCATCCTGCAAGGCTTCAAGACGACGACGCAGCGCCGGTAAGCCGGATTCATCGCAGACGTAAAGCTGCCACTGATAGTCCAGCGGCACCACCAGCGAACCACGCGGCCCGCCAATGCACAGCGTATCGCCAGGACGCGCCGCCACGGCCCAGGCGCTGGCCACGCCGCCGTCATGCACCCAGAAATCGAGCGTCAGCTGTTGGGTTTGCTCATCGAACAGCGGCGTGTAATCGCGTGATTGCGGACGCGCATCGCCGGGCCAGACGATCCCGGCTTCCGTGATTTCCGGCGGGGTAAACGCCTGCCCCGGCTCCGGGAAAAACAGTTTGATATGGTCATCAAATCCCTGTGAAGAGAAGCCCGCCAGCGCCTCGCCGCCAAAGACAATACGCTGAAAACCGCTGACATACTGGCTGCTTAATACGGTGATTTCACGAAAGCGCAGTTCGTTACGCACCCGCTGCGGATAAGAAGGAAACGTCATCATCAACCTCGTTCACTACGTTTAGATATATCGAATTTTAAATGATAATGATTGTTATTCTGGCGGCTGGCAAGTTTTTTTTAGAGTGGCTGAACGCTGAAGCACAGATCGTTAAAGGTTAACTAAATATCCTTATAAAACAATATAGAATAAAATAAATTCCAAATCACGTTGTCATATTTTCTGTTTTAGATATAAATTAGATATATCTAATAAAGGAGGCAGTTATGCGACATCATGACCGGCATACCCACCATTTTCACGCACACGACGACGCTCAGCACATTGAACCCTGCGATAGACGCGGCCACGGCGGCGAAGGGCGTAAACGCCGCGCACGTTTTTTTGGTCACGGCGAATTGCGCGTCGTGCTGTTAGACATTTTGACCCGGGGCGCGAGCCACGGTTATGAGTTGATTAAGGAGATAGAAACGCTGACCGGCGGCCACTACACCCCAAGCCCCGGCGTGATCTACCCAACGCTGGATTTCCTTGAGGAGCATGGCTATATCGCCTTCAGTGATGATGAAGCGGGACGCAAAAAGATCGCTATTACCGCGGATGGCGAAGCCTGGTTGGATCACAATCGCGAACACGTCGAGCATATCCGCGCCCGCATGACCGCCCGGGCGATTGGGCATGAACTGCGTAAAAATCCGGATTTAAAGCGTGCGCTGGATAATATGAAAGCGGTGCTGGATTTGCGGGTCAACCAGTCGGAGATTGACGCACAGACGCTGAAACAGATTGTCGGCGTGATTGACCGGGCCGCACTGGAAATCGCGCAACTGTAAGGCCGCCGCAGGGCGGCCAATGCGCGGTTAGGCAGGACGATTATTAATGAGAATGGCTAAGCGCATGCCGTCGCGCTTAGCCATCCCCTGATGACGTTACTGCAATACCGTAACTGCATCTTCAAGTCGCGTCGCACGGTGTTTCACCATTGAGGAAACATGGGCGCTCTCTTCCACCAACATCGCGTTCTTTTTCGTGATGCCGTCCAGCTCCGCCACGGCGCGGGTGAGTTCGGACAAGCCCTGCGCCTGCTCAGAGGTCGCGCTGCTGATCTGGCTGAGCAGCTCTGTCACGTTTTGCACCTGGTTGACAATATTTTGCATCGTGCGGCCCGCCTCATGGACCTGCACCGTGCCGGACTGCACTTTGCTGGCGCTGGCGTCGATCAGCTTGCGGATATCATTGGCGGCGCTGGCGCTGCGGCTCGCCAGATGACGGACTTCACCGGCCACCACTGCAAAGCCTTTGCCCTGCTCTCCCGCCCGTGCGGCTTCCACTGCCGCATTCAGCGCCAGAATATTGGTCTGGAAGGCGATATCGTTAATCAGCGAGGTAATCGAACCGATACGCTGGGTACTGTCGGCGATGTCATCCATGGTGTTTACCACTGTCTCCATCGCCTGACCGCCCTGACGCGCCGCATCGCTGGCGGCGCTCGACAGCTTATTGGCATCCACTGCGGTTTGGGAATTGGTTTGTACTGAGCTCGCCATCTGATTCATGGTGGAGACGGTTTGCTGCACATTTACTACCGTCTGACGGGTACGTTCATTCAGATCGTCATTACCGCGCGCCAGCGTTTCGCTGCCGCTGCGAACGTTTTCCACCTGGCTGGTCACATCGTTAATCAACCAGCGGCACATCAGGCCCAGTTGCCCGATGGCCCGCAGCGTGAGCCCCACTTCGTCGGTGCGATTAAGATGCTCAATACTGTTATGTTCCCCGGTCGCGACTTTCAGCGCCTGACGCGCCACGTTTTCAACCGGACGCGACACCTGCCATTCCAGCGCCACGCATCCCAGCAGCATCAGCGCCACCGGCCCGACCATCGCCAGCCAGGACGGCAGCATGAACGCACTGGCAATCAGCCACACCAGTGCCGTTGCGCCCATAATGCTGCGAATACGCCAGCGCAACGGCATAGCAGGCAGCTTGCCGAGAAAATGTTTGCGCAACACCAGACCTTTAAATAGGCGGCGCTTCGCCTTGCCTTCCCGCAATGCCTGGTACAACGGTTCTACGGCGGCGATTTCCTGCGGCGTGGCGCGGGTGCGAATGGACATGTAGCCGGTGGTTTTCCCGTTACGCACCATCGGCACCGCATTGGCACGCACCCAGTAGTGGTCGCCGTTTTTACACCGGTTTTTTACGATGCCGGTCCAGGGTTCGCCCTGTTGCAGGGTGTACCACATATCGGCAAAGGCGGCTTTCGGCATGTCCGGGTGGCGCACCAGATTGTGCGGCTGCCCGGTGAGTTCCTGAAGTGAATACCCGCTTACCTGTACGAAGGTGTCATTAGCATGAGTAATATAGCTTTGCAGATCGGTGGTGGACATTAACGTGGTGTTTTCATCCAGCACTTTTTCGCGCTGGGTAACGCGGGGATGCGACGACATGGCTGCTCCATTTTGCAGGTTATTTTATTGTTAACCATTTCCTTGCCATGTTATGTCGGCGATAAAAATAATAACTTTAACGGTTAAATATGATAGCGATCGCAGTTTTGCAGATAACTACAAAGAAGTAGGGCAAATGCAAAATAATCAACCTGATCAATTATTTGAAAGTGATGAATGAAAATGCCGTAAAAAGTCAATTTGGGAGCCATTGCACAAAATTGCAACAATCTGCACCATCATTGGGCATCCAGGCTGATTTATGTTCTCCCGCAGCGTGCCTGGATAGCACAAACCACTGAAACCTCGACGACGATACGATTTAATCGTAAGCGGCAACCGTTCTACCTGGCGTTTGTTCCGTTTATTGGCCCGCACGACGAAGTGGCGCAAATGCTGCAATACTTAATTTGAGTATCGCGTGATACGCCATTCCCAGGAGCTCATTTTGAACAGGTTACCGAACAGCGCCTCGGCACTTGCCTGCACCGCGCACGCACTGAACCTTATAGAGAAGCGAACGCTTTCCCATGAGGAGATGAAATCATTAAACCGGGAGGTGATCGATTATTTCCAGCAGCATGTTAATCCAGGGTTTTTAGAGTACAGAAAGTCTGTTACCGCCGGCGGGGATTACGGGGCCGTAGAATGGCAAGCGGGAGGTCTGAATACGCTTGTCGACACTCAGGGACACGAGTTTCTCGATTGCCTGGGTGGTTTCGGCATTTTTAACGTGGGGCACCGTAATCCAAAAGTGGTTTCCGCCGTACAGCATCAACTCGAAAAACAACCGCTACACAGCCAGGAACTTCTCGATCCGCTTCGGGCGATGCTGGCGAAAACCTTAGCCACGCTCACCCCTGGCAAACTCAAATACAGCTTCTTCAGCAACAGCGGCACGGAATCGGTGGAAGCGGCGCTGAAGCTGGCGAAAGCCTATCAATCGCCACGTGGAAAATTCACCTTCGTCGCCACCAGCGGCGCATTCCACGGCAAATCTCTCGGGTCGCTTTCCGCCACCGCGAAAGCGGATTTCCGTAAGCCGTTTATGCCGCTGTTGCCGGGTTTCCGCCATGTGGCCTTCGGGAATATCGACGCGATGCGCGCCCTGTTTACCGATTGCAAAAAAACTGGCGACTATGTGGCGGCGGTGATCCTCGAGCCGATACAGGGCGAAGGCGGGGTTATCCTGCCGCCGCCGGGCTATCTGCCTGCGGTGCGTAAGCTGTGCGATGAGTTTGGCGCGTTGCTGATCTTCGACGAAGTGCAAACGGGTATGGGGCGTACCGGCAAGATGTTTGCCTGCGAGCATGAAAACGTGCAGCCGGACATTTTGTGTCTTGCCAAAGCGCTTGGCGGCGGCGTAATGCCGATTGGCGCTACGGTCGCGACGGAAGAGGTCTTCTCCGTGCTGTTCGACAACCCGTTCCTGCATACCACCACGTTTGGCGGCAACCCGCTCTCCTGCGCGGCGGCGCTTGCCACTATTCATGTGTTGCTGGAAGAAAACCTCCCGGCGCAGGCGCAGCAAAAAGGCAATCTGTTGCTGGATGGCTTTAAGGAGCTGGCGCAGCAGTATCCGGAGCTGGTGGTTGAGGCGCGTGGACAAGGCATGCTGATGGCCATTGAGTTCGTGGATAACGAAATCGGCTATCAATTCTCCAGTGAAATGTTCCGCCAGCAGGTACTGGTGGCCGGCACGTTGATCAACGCCAAAACTGTGCGGGTGGAACCGCCGTTGACATTAACCATAGAGCAGTGTGAACAGGTGCTGACGGCGGCGCGGCGCGCCCTGACGGCCCTGCGCCAGTCGCTGGCAAACCCCAGCGCCGTGGTGACTGAAAACGTGACAAACTAATCGGTGATTCAGGGGGACCGTCACTCCCGGTTCCCCTGATTTCCGTCATACTGGCGCGACAGACGCGTTGGCTGCGGATTATCCCGCCTCGCCCATCAGGTTTTTCACCAACTCCACGCAGCGTAAAAAGCGCGTGTCGTAATCCGACTCTTTAACGTGCACATAGCTGATGTTGTTTTCGTTGAGCATCTCCACCAGCAACGCCTGAAAAGTGTGGCGATCGACGGAGCTGCCCAGGCTGCGCAAGCCATCGGCGACCCACGGCGTGTTGTTTTCCAGCAAAATCACCAGGTCGAACCGGTATTCATCAATCAGCGCCTGCACGAACGGGTGTTCCCGCCCTTCATACTTTTTGCAGAACGCCTGGGTGGTGACGAAATCAGTATCGATAAAGGCTACTTTATTGGCGTATTTCACCGCAAAATCAATGTACTGCGCGTGGCCCAGCGCGATTTTGTCATAGTCGGAATACTGCAACGCCATTTCATCGCCGCCCAGATGGGAGAACACATAATCGCGGCCATATTCCCAGGCGCTGGTGGTGTTGAAGATATTCGCCAACTTATTGACCAGCATCGACTTGCCGCTCGACTCCCCGCCCAGTATCGCCACGGTGCGCACGAAGAACGGCTTCACTTCGGTGGGAATGTATTCCCAGTAGCGGAACGGGTTTTCGCGGATCTGCCCGCCGCTGATGTTCATAAACGTGCGCTTCGGATCGATGAGCACCGTTTCAATGCCCAGATGCTGGAGATACTGCGACGCGTCCGATTCTTCAGAGGTGTAGATCCAGTCCGGTTCAATGCCCTTCTCGGCCATAAAGGCCGACATCCCTTCGCTCCAGACATCCCAGCCGTGCGGATACGGCTCCATGCCCTCTTCGTTAAAGGCGTGAATGCGGATATTTTTCTGGTATTTGAAGGTCTGCAACAGCCAGCGCAAGCGGTCCGGCACCGTCGGTTGCTGGGACATGGCGCTGTCTTCAAACAGGGCGCGATCGCGGGTTTCGTCATAACCCATGATGATATGCAGTTCATCCACCTGACTACAGGCGCGCTGGATCAGATAGATGTGGCCGGTATGCAGCGGATAAAACTTGCCGAACACGACCCCCACGCTTTTCTGGCGGCGGGGAAATTCCAGACCGAGAAAACGGTGCAACGCCTCCAGCTTCTGTGCGCTCGGGCTTTTGATTTTCGCGTTCAGTAACTGGCTGAGATAGCCTTTGGTCATCCCGCAGGCCGCCGCCACCTGTTGTAACGTGCAGCCTTTCTGGCGAATGGCGGTTTTTAGATAGTCGAATGATGACAAGATGCGCTGCCTCCCTTATAGCGCGACGTCTGCCGCGATAACGTGACCCGGTTTTTACTCACGGCGACTGTGTTGATGCGTGGAGCATACTTGAGTAACCGACTGAGGTGAATGACAAATCTATTCAGGCGGCGCGCAATGTCTCACGCGCCGCCTTAAGTATGGCGGGAAACATCAGAGGTCGTTGAAGATATCCAGCGCATCGGCCAGTTTTTTAACGCCGAACACCTGCATTCCTTCGGGCGCTTTTTTCGGCACGTTGGCCGCCGGGACGATGGCGCGACGGAAACCGTGTTTCGCCGCTTCGGAAATACGCTCCTGGCCGCTGGGCACCGGACGGATTTCGCCCGCGAGGCCCACTTCGCCGAACACCACTAAATCCTGCGGCAGCGGACGGTCGCGCAGGCTGGATACCATCGCCAGCAACAGCGCCAGGTCCGCACTGGTTTCGGTGACTTTTACGCCGCCGACGACGTTGACGAACACATCCTGATCGGACATCTGCAACCCGCCGTGACGGTGCAATACCGCCAGCAAAATCGCCAGGCGGTTTTGCTCAAGGCCCACCGCTACGCGGCGTGGGTTCGCCATCATCGACTGATCGACCAGCGCCTGAATTTCCACCAGCAGCGGGCGCGTGCCTTCCCACACCACCATCACCGAACTGCCGGAAGTGACTTCATCGCCCCGGCTCAGGAAGATGGCGGACGGGTTGCTGACTTCGCGCAAGCCCTGTTCGGTCATGGCGAAGACGCCCAGCTCGTTCACCGCGCCAAAGCGGTTTTTATGGCTGCGCAGAGTGCGAAAACGCGAGTCGGCATCGCCGTCCAGCAGTACCGAACAGTCGATACAGTGTTCCAACACCTTCGGCCCGGCCAGCGAGCCGTCTTTGGTGACGTGACCAACCATGACGATCGCCACGTCGCGTGTTTTGGCGAAGCGCGTCAAATAGGCAGCGGTTTCGCGTACCTGGGCCACGCTGCCTGGCGATGACTGGATATCCGCCATATGCATCACCTGGATGGAGTCGATCACCATCAGGCGCGGCTTTTCCTGCTCGGCAATCAGGCAAATCTGTTCGATGCTGGTTTCCGAAAGCATGTTCAGATTGGCGGTCGGCAAACCAAGACGATGGGCGCGCATCGCCACCTGCTGGAGAGATTCCTCGCCGGTGACGTAGAGCGTTTTCATGGTCTGGGCGAGTTTGCACAGGGTTTGCAGCAGCAGGGTGGATTTCCCCGCGCCGGGGTTGCCGCCGATCAGAATAGCGCTGCCCGGCACTACGCCGCCGCCCAGTACCCGATCGAACTCTTTGAAGCCGGTGGAGAAGCGCGGTAATGCCTCCAGGCTGATATCGGAAAGCTTCTGGACCTGAGAGACGCCCGCGCTGCCCGCATACCCGGAAAGGCGTTCATTACGCGCAACCGTGGGCGACGCCGCCAGACGCACTTCGGTGATGGTATTCCAGGCGTGACAGGCGCTGCACTGCCCCTGCCAGCGCGGATAATCCGCACCACACTCATTGCACACAAATGCGCGTTTTGGCGCTTTAGCCACCCTGTACCTCGTTATTTCTGATTAAGACTGCCCGACAGGATGCAGAACACGCCCATCAGGTCCGCATGGCGGATCGTCACTTCGGTTTTTTCATTCACTTTCGGCTTGGCATGGTAAGCAATGCCCAGCCCGGCCGCCTGGATCATAGGAAGATCGTTCGCGCCGTCGCCGATCGCCACGCACTGGGCAATAGGCACGTCATATTTTTCCGCCAGGTTTTTCAGGGTCTGCGCTTTAAACTGCGCATCGACGATCTGACCGATCACCTGACCGGTAAGTTTACCATCACGGATCTCCAGTTCATTGGCTACCGTGGCGGTTAAGTGCAATTTATCGCGCAAATAATCGGCGAAGAAGGTGAAGCCGCCAGACGCTATCGCGACTTTCCAGTTCATGGATTGCAGCTTCAATACCAGCGAGGTCAGCCCCGGCATCAGCGGAAGCACGTCGCGCACCTGGCGCAGAATTTCCGCATCCGCGCCTTCCAGCGTGCCGACGCGCAATCGCAGGCTGGCGGTGAAATCCAGCTCGCCGCGCATGGCGCGTTCGGTTACTTCAGAAACCAGCTCGCCGGTACCCGCCAGTTTGGCGATCTCGTCGATACACTCGATTTGAATGGCGGTAGAGTCCATATCCATCACCAGCAGCCCCGGTGATTTTAAATGCGGGATCTTGCCGAGCGGCGCGACATCCAGGCCGTCTTCATGCGCCAGACGCGTGGCACGCGGGGTTAACGACCCAGCCAGACGGATCACCTGGTAGTCTTCCACGCACCAGGCGGTGACGATCACCATCGCCGCGCCCAGCTTGTGCTGATAATCGGTCAACCGGCTTTTATCCAGATTTCTGCCATACAGTAGCCAGCCGCTACGCCCTGCATGATAATCCAGCGGCATCACTTCATCGCCACTTAACGAAAGCGGTAACCCCGGCCAGAGAGAAACATCGTTCGGCAGGTCGCACCAGGTCAGACTGTTAGGCATTAACGCTCCTGATAAAGAAAAGGTCTGGACAGACTCGTCATACTTCGCATGGCTTATAGCCTGCAATGCGAAGTATGACGGGTAAGGTCGGGTAAAAACAACGCATGAGGCTACCTTGAGTGCGGCGCTTCTGGCAACATTAAGATTCATTTTTTCAGCAGGTGAATTATGGCCCGTACCCGCTTCAAATTTAGACTGCATCGCGCCGTTATCGTGCTTATCTGCCTTGCCCTCCTGGTGGCGCTGATGCAGGGGGCGAGCTGGTTTAGCCAGAGCCATCAACAGTCGCGCAATATTCAACTGGAAGAGCTCGCCAGAACGCTGGCGCGCCAGGTGAACTATAGCCTGACGCCACTGATGAAAAGTGAGAACCCGGACGAAAAACGCGTCGGGGCAATCCTCAAACAGCTCACCGACGACAGCCGTATTCTGGATGCCAGCGTCTATGACGACAAAGGCGAGATGGTGGCGCGCGCCGGGGAGAGCGTCGGGGTGCGTGACCGGTTAGCGATAGATGGCAAACGCGCAGGCAGTTATTTCAGCCAGCAAATCGTGGAACCCATTGAGGATAAAGGCGGCCCGCTCGGCTATTTGCGCATTACGCTGGATACCCATTCGCTGCCTACCGAAGCCAAACAGGTGGACAATACCACCAATATTTTACGGCTGATGCTGCTGTTGGCGCTGGCGATCGGCATTGTGCTGACGCGTACCCTGTTGCAGGGCAAACGCACGCGCTGGCAGCAATCGCCCTTTTTGCTGACGGCCAGTAAAGACGTACCGGAAGAAGACGTGAGCAAACAAGAATAAACCTGCCCGGCATGAACCGGGCTTCACTGAAGAAGGGATATCGTTTATGAGTACGCTGCGGCTACTGATTTCAGACTCTTATGACCCCTGGTTTAACCTGGCGGTGGAGGAGTGCATTTTCCGCCAGATGCCCGCGACCCAGCGGGTGCTGTTCCTGTGGCGCAATGCCGATACCGTGGTGATTGGCCGGGCGCAAAATCCGTGGAAAGAGTGCAACACCCGGCGCATGGAAGAGGACAACATCCGCCTTGCCCGACGCAGCAGCGGCGGCGGCGCGGTATTCCACGATTTGGGCAACAGCTGCTTTACCTTTATGGCAGGTAAACCGGAATACGATAAAAGTATTTCTACCGGTATTGTTCTGGCGGCGCTGAATGCACTGGGGGTCAAAGCCTCGGCTTCAGGCCGTAACGATCTGGAAGTCGCCACGCCGGACGGCCCGCGTAAAGTATCCGGTTCAGCCTACCGCGAAACCAAAGACCGCGGATTCCACCACGGCACGCTGTTGCTGAATGCCGATCTCAGCCGCCTGGCGAATTACCTGAATCCCGATGAGAAGAAGCTCAGGGCGAAAGGCATTACCTCTGTGCGCGGGCGGGTGGCGAACCTGAACGACTTACTGCCAGGCATTACCCATCAGCAGGTATGCGATGCCGTCAGCGAAGCCTTCTTTGCCCATTATGGCGAACGGGTCGCCCCGGAAATCATTTCGCCGGACGCCGCGCCCGATCTGCCCGGCTTTGTTGAGACCTTTGCCCGCCAGAGCAGTTGGGAATGGAACTTCGGCCAGGCACCGGCATTTACCCATATGATCGACGAGCGTTTCGGCTGGGGCGGCGTGGAGCTGCACTTCGATGTGGAACGGG
>OKCK01000042.1_pt1 | contig 66873 bp, 67 predicted proteins | sample 1614961 | NCBI WGS metagenome assembly OKCK01 (sample SAMN04436984, study PRJEB24849) | human gut metagenome | biome: human gut; feature: NICU; material: stool | host: Homo sapiens | place: USA: Saint Louis, MO | collected 2010-07-31
TCTGGGAAACCTCCGGGTTGAATATCCTTGAAACGCTGGCGCGCCTCGATCACGAAAGCGTACCGCAACTCATCGATAATCTGTTGTCGGTTCGTACCAATATCTCGACGATCTTCATTCGCACCGCGTTCCGCCAGCATCCGGATAAAGCGCTGGAAGTCCTGGCGACGGCAACGGAAGTGGAAGATCACGCGGATGCGTTCGCCAGTCTCGATTACAACATTTTCCGCGGGCTGGCCTTCGCGTCGGGTAATCCGATTTATGGCCTGATCCTTAACGGCATGAAAGGGTTGTATACCCGCATTGGCCGCCACTATTTTGCCAACCCGGAAGCGCGCAGTCTGGCGTTAGGGTTCTACCACCGTCTGGCGAAAATTTGTGAAGAAGGGCTGCATGACCAGGTTTATGAAAGCGTACGTCGCTATGGTCATGACAGTGGCGAAATCTGGCACCGTATGCAGAAAGCCATTCCTGGCGGCCTGACCATGACCGGTCGTTAATAACGATGATTGCTGATAAAAAAGGCCTCGCTTAGCGAGGCCTTTTTATTAGATTTCCTGCTGCACTCCGCCACCCGCGTGGCGGGTCACCTCGACCGGCATACCGGATCGCAGGTTCATCGCCCGGTCCATCACCTCGCCGTCAACCATCGGCTGGGCACGAAAACGCTGGGCGTTATCATTCAGCGAAATCGGCAGCGTTTGCGGATCATCGTTAATGTCTTTCGACAGGGGCTGGTGGACTTCCACCAACTGGCGACCATCCGGCTCGCTGGAGATTTTCAGCGGTTCATTAATGATGTTCACCCGTGTTCCGACATCCACCACGCTAAACAGGTGTTTGATATCGTCGTCACGCAGGCGGATACAGCCAGAACTCACGCGCATCCCGATACCGAAATCGGCGTTAGTGCCGTGCAACAGATAAACACCGCCAAAGGCCGCAAGGCGAATCGCATGATGCCCCATTGGGTTATCCGGCCCCGCAGGTACCACCGCCGGTAAAGTGATCCCCTGTTTCAGATAACGGGCGCGGATATTGGCCGTCGGCGTCCATGTCGGGTTGGCGCGCTTTTGCGACACGGTGGTTTTCATGGTCGGCGTCAGCGTATCGCCGTCCAACTGACCAATGCCGATCGGGTACACCGTCACGCTGTTAGTGCCCGGCGCGAAATAGTACAAACGCAGCTCTGCCAGATTGATCAGGATGCCTTCACGCGGCGCATCGGGCAGCAGCATCTGGCGTGGGATGGTCAGGACACTGCCTTCACGCGGCACATACGGATCGACGCCGGGGTTAGCCTGCATCAGCGCCAGAAAGCCGACATTATATTTTTTGGCAATAGCTTCCAGCGAACCACCGCCGGGTTCGACAACGTGAAACTGATTTTCTCCTATTAAACGGCTGCCCGCAGGTGGAAGCGGGTAGGTGTTGGCGTAGCCTGGCAGGGCAATTGCCAGCGTGGCGATGACGCTAAACCAGGTAATCCAGCGAAAAACGCGAAATGAAGAAGTCATATTAATAACCCTATGATTGTTAAGGTTTTGTAATGGGCAGAAGAGGGAAGTATGGCCGGGGGCGTCCAGGGAAACCCTGGAGGATTGAAATATTTTGTAAATTATCGGGTTAAAAATAAGCCCGGCGGTGTGCCGGGCAGGAGGGTGTTACGCGACGGCGTTTTCTTGTACCTGGGTCATAAACTGGCTGACCCACTCCATGCGGTTTTTACGCTCGCTTAAGTCCTGGAAAAATTTCAGACGCGTCGGGCCGTCGAGGCGGAAATGCTGAGGCGATTTTTGCAGCAGGCCAATCAGCCACACCGGGTCAACATGATTCTTCTCAGCGAATTCAATCACGCCGCCTTTATCATGCGCCTCGATTTTGCGGATGCCCATTTTTTGCGCCTGCTGGCGCAACCGGGCGATATCAAGCAAATTGCGCGCCGCGTCCGGCAACAGGCCGAAACGGTCAATCAGTTCCACTTTGATCTCGTCCAGTTCGCCGGGTTTTTTGGCGCTGGCGATACGCTTGTAAAACGACAGGCGCGTATTAACATCGGGGATGAAATCTTCCGGCAGCAGCGACGGCATACGCAGCTCCACTTCGGTCTGCTGGTTGGTGAGATCCTCCAGCGACGGTTCACGGCCTTCCTTAAGCGCGTCTACTGCGTTTTCCAGTAGCTCCATATACAGCGAGAAGCCAATGGTTTCCATTTGCCCACTCTGGCCTTCGCCTAACAATTCGCCCGCGCCGCGAATTTCCAGATCGTGGGTCGCCAGTGCAAAGCCCGCGCCTAAATCTTCCAGCGAGGCGATAGCCTCAAGGCGTTTTTGCGCGTCACCGGTCATCGCTTTGGGATGCGGCGTCAGCAGCCAGGCATAGGCCTGATGGTGCGAGCGCCCCACGCGGCCACGCAACTGATGGAGCTGCGCCAGGCCAAAATGATCGGCACGCTCAATAATGATGGTATTGGCGGTAGGAATATCGATACCGGTTTCGATGATGGTGGTGCACACCAGCACGTTAAAGCGCTGATGATGGAAATCATTCATCACCCGTTCCAGTTCGCGTTCGCGCATTTGGCCGTGGCCGATGGCGATACGCGCTTCCGGCACCAGCGTTGCCAACCTGTCGGCGGCTTTCTGGATGTTTTCGACATCGTTATACAGGTAGTACACCTGGCCGCCGCGCAGGATCTCACGCAGGATAGCTTCGCGCACCACCAGACTGTCGTATTCGCGTACGAAGGTTTTTACCGCCAGGCGGCGGGCCGGCGGCGTAGCGATGATCGACAGATCGCGCATGCCGCTCATGGCCATATTCAGGGTTCGCGGGATTGGCGTGGCGGTCAGGGTTAAAATATCCACATCGGCCCGCATCGCTTTGATGCGCTCTTTATGGCGCACCCCGAAGCGGTGCTCTTCATCGACAATCAGCAGGCCCAAATCTTTCCAGCGCACGTCGTTTTGCAGCAGCTTATGGGTGCCGATGAGAATATCGACCTTGCCTTCCGCTGCCTGCTCCAGCACCTGGGCTTGTTCTTTGGCGCTACGAAAGCGCGACAGCAACTCAATGCGCACCGGCCAGTTGGCAAAACGGTCGCGGAAATTGTCGAAATGCTGTTGCGCCAGCAGAGTAGTGGGCACCAGCACCGCCACCTGCTTATTGTTTTCTACCGCCAGAAACGCCGCACGCATTGCCACTTCGGTTTTGCCAAAACCCACGTCACCGCAGACCAGACGATCCATGGCTAACGGCTGGCACATGTCGCTCAACACCGCATTGATGGCCTGAGCCTGATCCGGTGTGGTTTCAAACGGGAATGTGTCACAGAACAACTGATATTGCTCGCGGTCATGTTTGAACGCAAAGCCGGTTTTCGCTGCGCGTTGCGAGTAGATATCCAGCAGTTCCGCCGCCACATCGCGCACTTTCTCCGCCGCTTTCTGACGCGCCCGCGACCAGGCATCGCTACCCAGTTTATGAAGCGGCGCATTCTCTTCTGCGCCACCGGCATAGCGGCTGATCAGGTGCAGCGACGACACCGGCACATACAGTTTGGCGTCGTTGGCATACATCAGGATGAGATATTCTGCGGTGATCCCACCGGCTTCCAGGGTAGTCATGCCCGCATAACGGCCCACGCCATGCTCAAGATGCACCACCGGTTGCCCGATATGCAGTTCTGCAAGGTTACGGATGAGCGTGTCCGGATTGATGGTGCGGCGATTATCCTGACGACGGCGCGCCACACGCTCGCCCAGCAAATCGCTTTCGCAAATCAGCGCCCGCTGGCGGCGGGTATCAATAAACCCACGCTCGGCGGAGCCCAGAATAACGTAGCGGCCATTAGCGCTGGCTTCATCGAAGCGATAGAGTTTCTTCGGCGCGATTTTAATCCGCGCCAGCAGTTCGGACAGGGCTTCGCGGCGGCCTTCGCTTTCCACAGAAAACACCACCGGACCGCTGAAAGACTCCAGAAACTTGCGTAAATCGTCCAGCGGGGCTTTTTGCTGCGCCTTGACCGACAGTTCCGGCAGCGGCTGGTAACCGAGGTTGGTGTTGGCCGCTTTTTCCGGCAACACTTCCGTTTTGAGTTGTACCCGCGGCCAGTTTTTCAGCTCGGTGAACAGTTCCTCAGTGCGCAGCCACAACTGTTCCGGTGGCAGTAGCGGGCGCATTGGATCGACGCCACGGTTTTCAAAACGCGCTACCGTATCCGCCCAGAAACGTTGCGCGCTGGATTCCAGATCGCCGGTATTAACGACGAGGGTATTGGCCGGGAAATAGCTGAACAGCGCAGGGAGCGGCTCGCTAAAAAACAGCGGCTGCCAGTATTCGATACCGGCAGGCAGTGTCCCTTTGCTGACCTGCTGATAGATATGCTCGGCATCGCGCTTCACCTCAAACCGGTCGCGCCAGTTGGTGCGAAACAGTTCAATCGCGTTTTTATCTGTAGGAAACTCGTGCGCCGGCAGGAGATTGATGGCCTCGACTTCTTCCAGCGTTCGTTGGGTATCCACGTCGAACAGGCGCAGGCTGTCGATTTCGTCGTCAAAAAAGTCGAGACGGTAGGGCTGTACGCTGCCCATGGGGTACAGATCAAGCAGCGCGCCGCGGGTCGCGTACTCGCCGTGTTCCATCACCTGATCCACATGGCGGTAACCCGCCTGTTCCAGCTGGCTGCGCAGCGCATCACGCGACAGGCGCTGGCCTTTTTTCATCACCAGCGCATGACCATGCAAAAAACTGTGCGGGCATACGCGCTGCATAAGCGTATTGACCGGTAAAATCAACACGCCGCGCTGCATGGCGGGCAGTTGATACAGGGTGGACAGGCGCGAGGAGATAATGTCCTGGTGCGGGGAGAAACTGTCATACGGCAGCGTTTCCCAGTCCGCCAGATTCATCACCATGCTGTCGGTAAACTGACGGATTTCATCATGCAGGCGCAGGGCGTTTTGCATATCCGGCGCGATCAGTACGACCGGTCCCGCGTGGCGTTCCGCCATTTCTGCGACTTCGGTGGCACAGGCCGCGCCAGTGAGTTCGCCCAGTTGACGTTGATCGCCCGGTTTGGCGGGCAATGAATAGCGATATTGTTCAGACATAGCTCGTTTTGAAGGTTCTCGTAGTGACCCGCGACCCGGTAAAGTCTGGCGCAAGAAAGGGTTATCGTCATTAATGCGGAATGTTCTTATTATCCGCGATCGGTCTGCATTAGCAAAGCGTATCGCGGCGAGAGGTGTTAACAGAATGTGGCTTATCGGGTTGCAGATTGCAGCTGCAACGGTTTTGGCGCGGTAAACAGCACATCGTTTAACAGCGCTTTCGATAACGAGCGGATCGCTAAACCTGCGCCTACGCACAGCAACAGCGCCACGGCCGGGTAAAACACGAGTATCATTAACGTGACGTTGTCACCGAACTGGTGCTGGTTAATGGCATGACCCGTGCTCAGACTCATTATCTCCACCAGAATACGGTGAGTGGTATAGATGGCGAGGGTATTGCTGCCGACCACATTGAGCAGACTGGACGGCGAGGCCGGACGCACCTGATCGAGGCGGTAAAACAGCACCATAAAAAACAGGATCGACAGTAACGATAGCGCCAGCGCAACATTGCTCAACCAGAGCGCCAGTGACACACCCAGCGCGACCGTGAAGGGCAGCAGCGCACGGCGCAGGGTTAACGATTTCATCCATGCAATAAGCTGTTCGCCGCACCAGGCCCCGAGGGCGTAATAAACCATGTTGCGCAGAATACTGTTCATTCCCCACCAGGGCAGTGGCAAAAAGTTGATACCGATATTCAGAATGACCAGCAGCAGTAACACCGGCAGATGCCAGCGGGTGAGCGGTTTCAGCACCACGAAGTAAATCACCAGCGCATACAGATACCAGAGGCTGGTGCTGGCGGTGAGCATGCTAAACAGAAAGCCGCCCGGCGACGTCGCATAAGCGGCATTGGAGCTGGCGCTGAGATCACGTTCCGGAGCCAGCCAGTGATTGATTTGCGTCAGACACAGCCACTGGATCAGGCCCCATAACAGCAAAACATACAGAATACTGACAACCCGTTTATCCAGGCACTGTTTCCAGGGAACTGAAGCGAGATAACGCCGGACTAAAAATCCGGAAATGAAGAAGAACACCGGCATCCGAAACGGGGCGAGGTATAAATTCAGGTAGGTCCATGCTTTCGCAAGTTTGATCGCCAGTTCACTTTCCAGGCCGCTGAGGGTCGGATAAAAAGTGATCACCGAGTGGTAAATCACCACCAGACAAATACATAATCCCTTGATTTGGTTAATCCATAACTGTTGCGTTTTCATTAACTGTGCCGCGCCTTATGCTGTCAAAAGTACCGCATAGCCTGAAGACTTCACTGTTTACGACCATCGCCAATTGTCTGTTTTTGAAAACGAGCGGTGATTTCAGGATAAATCGCAGGGTGGCGCAGGCAAAAACGCGCAATGCTTATACGCCGTCTCGGTTATCAGTTTGATTTCTAACTGTTTTCATCTGATGGGGCGTAACAAAAAGACGTTATATTTCATTTACTTGATTCCGGCAGGCTTATATACTCCCGGGTTACTTTGCAAAGCAATCAGATGGATTTCATGTACCAACCTGTCGCTTTATTTATCGGCCTGCGTTATATGCGAGGCCGCGCAGCAGACCGCTTCGGTCGTTTTGTCTCCTGGCTTTCCACCATTGGGATTACGCTTGGCGTAATGGCGCTGGTGACTGTGCTGTCGGTGATGAACGGTTTCGAGCGGGAGTTGCAAAACAATATCCTGGGGCTGATGCCGCAGGCCCTCATCACTTCGCCGAAAGGTTCGATCAACCCGCAACAACTCCCCGCAGAAAGCCTTAAGTTGCAGGGTGTTAGCCGCGTCGCGCCGCTCACGACCGGCGATGTGGTGTTGCAAAGCCCGCGCAGCGTGGCGGTAGGCGTCATGCTGGGTATCGACCCCGCCAAAGACGATCCGTTAACGCCGTACCTGGTCAACGTCCGGCAAGCCGATCTGACCGCCGGTCAGTACAACGTGATCCTCGGCGAACAGCTGGCAGGGCAACTGGGCGTTAAGCGCGGCGATCAACTGCGTTTGATGGTGCCCTCCGCCAGTCAGTTTACCCCGATGGGGCGTCTGCCGAGCCAACGCCTGTTTAACGTTATCGGGACTTTCGCTGCCAACAGCGAAGTGGATGGCTACCAGATGCTGGTTAATATCCAGGATGCATCAAGACTGATGCGTTACCCGGCAGGGAACATCACCGGCTGGCGTTTATGGCTTAATGAACCGTTAAAAGTGGACGTGCTGAGCCAGCAAACCCTACCTGCGGGCACGGAGTGGAAAGACTGGCGCGAACGCAAGGGCGAGTTATTCCAGGCGGTACGCATGGAGAAAAACATGATGGGGCTGCTGCTTAGCCTGATCGTTGCCGTCGCCGCGTTTAATATCATCACGTCCCTCGGCCTGATGGTGATGGAAAAGCAGGGCGAAGTCGCCATTCTGCAAACCCAGGGGCTGACACCGCGCCAGATTATGGCAGTGTTTATGGTCCAGGGCGCCAGTGCGGGCATTATCGGCGCGCTGCTGGGCGCATTGCTGGGCGCGCTGCTGGCCAGCCAGCTCAATAATTTAATGCCGGTTATCGGCGCATTCCTTGACGGTGCGGCGCTGCCGGTGGCTATCGAACCGTTGCAGGTGGTGGGCATTGCCCTGATTGCCATGCTGATTGCCCTGTTATCCACGCTTTATCCTTCCTGGCGCGCCGCCGCCACTCAACCCGCTGAGGCTTTACGTTATGAGTAATTCTGTCCTGTTGCAGTGCGACAACCTGTGCAAACGCTATCAGGAAGGGAACGTGCAGACCGATGTGTTGCACAACGTCAGTTTCACTATCCAGAGCGGCGAGATGATGGCGATTGTCGGCAGTTCGGGGTCGGGGAAAAGTACGCTGCTGCATCTGCTTGGCGGGCTGGACACGCCCACTTCCGGCGACGTGATTTTCAATGGTCAGGCCATGAGCGGGCTCTCCTCGGCGGCGAAAGCGGAGCTGCGTAACCGCGAGCTCGGTTTTATCTATCAGTTCCACCATCTGCTGCCGGATTTCACCGCCCTGGAAAACGTGGCGATGCCGCTGCTGATCGGTAAGAAAAAAACCGATGAAGTGCAGTCTCGCGCCCTGGAAATGCTGAATGCCGTTGGGCTGGGCCATCGCAGTAATCATCGCCCTTCGGAGCTGTCCGGCGGCGAACGTCAGCGTGTGGCGATTGCCCGTGCGCTGGTTAATAACCCGCGCCTGGTGATGGCCGATGAGCCGACAGGCAACCTGGACGCCCGCAATGCCGACAGCATCTTTGCGCTGCTGGGTGAGCTGAATCAGCGTCAGGGCACCGCATTTTTGGTGGTCACCCACGATCTGCAACTCGCCCGTCGGATGAGCCGTCAACTGGAAATGCGCGACGGCCATTTGAGTAATGAGCTGACCCTGATGGGAGCGCAGTAATGGCGAGTCCTCTGTCGTTATTGATTGGCCTGCGCTTTAGCCGTGGACGGCGGCGCAGCGGCATGGTGTCGCTGATTTCCGTGATTTCCACCGTCGGGATCGCGCTGGGCGTCGCGGTGTTGATTATGGGCCTGAGCGCCATGAATGGGTTCGAGCGCGAGCTGAACAACCGCATTCTTGCTGTGGTGCCGCACGGCGAAATTGAACCGGTGGAACAGCCCTGGAAAGGCTGGCCTGATGTGCTGACGCGGGTGGAAAAAGTCCCCGGCATTGAGGCCGCCGCGCCGTATATAAATTTCACTGGCCTGATCGAGAGCGGGGTCAACCTGCGGGCGATTCAGGTAAAAGGCGTCGATCCCCAGCAGGAGATGCGACTCAGCGCATTGCCGCGATTTGTGCAGAACAATGCCTGGCAAAACTTTAAAGCCGGCCAGCAGCAAATCATTATCGGTAAAGGCGTAGCCGATGCGCTGAAAGTGAAGCAGGGCGACTGGATCTCCATCATGATCCCCAATTCCGATGGTGAAAATAAGCTGCTGCAACCGAAGCGGGTGCGTCTACAAATCGCCGGGATTTTACAGCTCAGCGGTCAGCTCGATCACAGCCTCGCCATGGTGCCGATGCAGGATGCTCAGCAGTATCTTGATATGGGCGACAGCGTGACCGGTATCGCCATCAAGGTTAACGACGTGTTCAACGCCAATAAACTGGTGCGCGATGCGGGAGAAGTGACCAACGCTTACGTTTATATCAAAAGCTGGATTGGCACCTACGGCTACATGTATCGCGATATCCAGATGATCCGCGCCATTATGTATCTGGCGATGGTGCTGGTGATTGGCGTCGCCTGTTTCAATATTGTGTCAACGCTGGTGATGGCGGTTAAAGACAAAAGCAGCGATATCGCGGTGCTGCGCACCCTCGGGGCGAAAGATGGCCTGATCCGCGCGATTTTTGTGTGGTACGGGCTGCTTGCCGGGCTGGTGGGCAGCGTCAGCGGCGTGGTGGTTGGGGTGCTGGCCTCGTGGCAGTTGACCAATATCATCGCCTGGATCGAGAAACTCATTGGCCACCATTTCCTGTCCGGCGATATTTATTTTATTGATTTCCTGCCATCAGAACTTCATGCCATGGATGTGGTATATGTGTTGATTACCGCGCTGGTGCTGAGCCTGGTAGCCAGCTGGTATCCGGCGCGGCGCGCCAGCCGTATCGACCCGGCACGGGTGCTGAGCGGGCAATAACTATTCGGGGGCAGGGATGTATTACGGTTTCGATATCGGCGGCAGTAAAATCGCGCTCGGCGTGTATGACGCGGCGCGACAGTTGCTGTTCGAAAAACGCGTCGCCACGCCTCACGACAGCTACCCGGCGTTTCTGGAAACCATTACCCGTCTGGTGGAGCAGGCCGACGCGCAATTTGCCGTAAAAGGGCACGTCGGCATCGGTATTCCCGGTATGCCGGAAACCGACGCGGGACTGCTGTATGCCGCTAATCTGCCCGCGGCCTCCGGCCATCCGGTACGGGCGGATTTGAGCCGTTTACTGGATCGCGACGTGCGTATCGATAACGACGCGAACTGTTTCGCACTCTCTGAAGCCTGGGATGATGCCTTTCGCCATTATCCGGTGGTGATGGGGTTAATTCTCGGCACTGGTGTAGGTGGCGGACTGGTCATTAACGGTAAATCGGTGACCGGGCGCAATTATATCACCGGCGAATTTGGTCATACCCGCCTGCCCATCGACGCCATGACGCTGCTGGGCTGGGATATCCCCATCTGGCGTTGCGGCTGCGGTCAACATGGCTGCGCCGAAACGTATCTTTCCGGTCGCGGCTTTGCATGGCTGTATCATCACTTCTACCATGAAACACTGGAGGCCCCGGAAATCATCGCCCGCTGGCATGGCGGTGATGAGCAGGCCCGCGCTCACGTTGAGCGCTTTGTCGATCTGCTGGCGCTGTGCCTGGGCAACTGGCTGACGGTTGTCGATGCGCATCTGGTGGTGATTGGCGGCGGGTTGTCTCAGTTTTCTTATCTGACCGGGGCGCTTGCCGAACGGCTGCCCCGCTCGCTGTTACCCGTCGCCCGGACACCGCGGATTGAAGCGGCAAGGCACGGGGATGCCGGAGGAATGCGCGGCGCTGCGTTCCTTCATCTAACGGACTAACTTTCTGAGGTTGCTATGCTTTCGCGTCGTCAGCACCGTTTGATGCGGTTTAAGAGAAACAAGCGCCGACTGCGCGAGCGGTTGCGTCAGCGATTATTTTTTCAGAACGGAGTACCCGAAGCGATGGATAAACCAAGAGTAGTGGTATTAACCGGCGCGGGGATCTCGGCGGAATCCGGGATCCGCACCTTTCGCGCCACCGATGGGTTATGGGAAGAACATCGCGTCGAAGACGTCGCCACGCCGGAAGGCTTTGCCCGCGATCCGCAACTGGTCCAGGCGTTCTATAACGCCCGACGCCGCCAGTTACAGCAACCGGACATTAAACCCAATCCCGCGCATCTGGCGCTGGCGGAGCTGGAGCAGGCGCTCGGCGATCGCTTTCTGCTGATTACCCAAAACATCGATAATCTTCATGAGCGGGCAGGCAACCACAACATTATTCATATGCACGGTGAACTGTTGAAAGTGCGCTGCGCGCAAAGCGGGCAGATTCTGGAATGGACTCATGACGTCACCGACCAGGACAAGTGCCACTGCTGCCAGTTCCCGGCGCCGTTGCGCCCGCATGTGGTGTGGTTTGGCGAAATGCCGCTCGGAATGGACGATATCTACCAGGCGCTGGCGATGGCGGATGTATTTATCGCGATTGGCACCTCCGGTCACGTTTACCCGGCAGCGGGTTTTGTGCATGAAGCGCGGCTGCATGGTGCGCATACCGTGGAGCTCAATCTTGAGCCAAGCCAGGTCGGCAGTGAATTCGAAGAGAAACATTACGGGCTGGCGAGCAAAGTCGTTCCGGAATTTGTAGAACGGCTGCTAAAAGGGCTTTAAAGCATCAGGCGGAGCAGGGCGCTCCGCCTGGTTAACGATTAACGACCGGCTTTTAACTTCTGATAATACTCTTCATAAATGGCACTGGCGTCGCCGACGTCATTCTGCCATTCGCCTTTATCGATGGTCGCCTGATCCGGGTACAGGGATTTATCACCCGATACCTCTTTGCTCAGTAACTTACGCGCTTCCAGGTTGGGGGTCGGGTAACCGATGGTTTCCGCCACCTGTTTTGCCACGTCCGGGCGCAGCAGGAAGTTGATCAGCTGCATCGCGCCATCAACGTTTTTGGCGTTAGCCGGGATCGACAGGCTGTCCATCCAGAAAATACCGCCTTCCTGAGGCCAGACGATTTCCAGCGGCGTGCCCGCCTGACGTGCCACCCATGCCGAGCCGTTCCAGACCATCCCGAGATTCACTTCACCTTCCATATACGGGTTGGCCGGGTTATCGGAGTTGAACGCCGCGACGTTAGGCATCAGCTTTTGCAGTTCGTGATAAGCCTGTTCGATCTCTTTACGGTCAGTGGTGTTGCCGGACAGGCCCAGCTTCAGCAGCGCCATTTGGAAGACTTCACGGGCATCGTCGGTCAGCAGCAGGCTGCCTTTGTATTCCGGCTTCCACAGATCGGCCCAGCGGGTGATGGTTTTCGGATCGATGCTGTCGCTGTTGACGCCAATCGCCGTCGCGCCCCAGATATACGGGATCGAATAATCGTTATTCGGGTCAAACGGCTTGTTAAGCATCGCCGGGTCGAGGTTATGGAAATTGGTCAGCTTGCTTTTGTCGATCTTCTGAATCATGCCTTCCTTGCGCATTTTGTCGACAAAGTAGGTGGAAGGAACCACCAGATCGTACGCGCCTTCTTTGTAGGTCTTCAGTTTCGCGTACATGGTTTCGTTCGACTCGTAGGTCGAATAGATAACCTTAATCCCGGTTTCTTTGGTGAACTGTTCCAGCAGGCCGGGCGGCACATACTCGGTCCAGTTATAGAAATAGACGGTTTTACTGTCGTCCGCATGGGCGGCGCTCATTCCCAGTGCTAACGCACCGGCGGCAAGCAGGTGGCGTGACCATTTTTTCATTCTTACGTCTCCTGTTTATTCAGCCTGACGAACGAGCCAGACTTTTGGTTTTATCGCGTGCGATCAACTGGCTGGTGATCACCAGCACCAGCGACAGCACGAGCAGAATGGTGGCCAGCGCGTTAACTTCGGGCGATACGCCGACTTTCACCATCGAGTAAATTTTTAACGGCAGAATTTCATAACTCGGCCCGGTCACAAACGACGAGACCACCACGTCATCCATCGACAGGGTAAAGCTCAGTACCCAGCCGGCAGCCACCGCAGGCATCGCCAGCGGCAAAATGATTTTACGCAGGATGGTAATTTCCCCGGCGCCCAGATCGCGGGCGGCTTCCAGCATCCGCACGTCAAAACCTTTCAGGCGCGAATACACCGTCACAACCACAAAGGGCAGGCAGAACGTGATGTGGGAGAACAGCAGCGACCAGAAGCCAAGCTGGATGCCCAGCAGCATAAACAGCACCAGCAGGGAGATCGCCATAACAATGTCCGGTGACATCATCACCACAAACAGCATGCCGCTGACGAAGGGTTTACCGCGAAAACGGTAACGATAGAGCGCGACAGCGGTAAGTGAACCAATCAGCGTCGCGAAGGTGGCGGAAAACACCGCCATGGTCAGCGAGTGTTTCGCCGCCTGTAACAGGCTGTCGTTATTGAGCAGCAGGCTGTACCAGTTGGTGGTGAACCCTTGCCAGTTGATGCCGAAACGCGAGCTGTTAAAGGAATTGACGATCAGAATGATGATCGGGATATAAAGATAAGCGTAAATGGCGGTCATGAAACCGCCGCGCAGGAGACGTCCCATCATTCCAGATCTCCTTTTTTATTAAGCAACCGTGCGGCGCGCCAGTACACCAGCAGCATCAGGCCCATCACCACCGTCAGGGTGACGCTGGTCGCCGAACCGAACGGCCAGTCGCGGATGTTCAGGAACTGGCTCTTAATCACGTTGCCGATAAGCAGGTTTTTCGCGCCGCCCATTAAATCGGACACGTAAAACAGCCCCATCGCGGGCAGCATCACCAGCAGACAACCTGCGATAATCCCCGGCATGGTCAGGGGAAGGATGATGCGGATAAAGATTTGCAGCTTGCTGGCACCCAGATCGCGCGCCGCCTCAAGTAGCGGTTTATCGAGCTTTTCAATGCTGGAATAGAGCGGCATCACCATAAACGGCAGCAGGATATACACCAGCCCGACAATCACCGCGCTGGGGGTATACATAATGCGGATGGGCGCATCGATCACCCCAAGCCACAGCAAAAATTCATTGAGATAGCCTTTGGTGCTGAGAAACAGCTTTAACCCATAAATGCGGATTAACGAATTGGTCCAGAAGGGCACAATCAGTAAAAACAGCAGCAGCGGGCGCACGCGCTCCGGCAGACGCGCCAGAAACCAGGCAAAAGGGTAACCCAGCACCAGACAGGCAACGGTGGCGATCAGCGCCATGTTGAGCGAGTGCAGCAGAACCTGGAAGTAGAGCGGATCGAGCAGACGCGCGTAGTTATCCAGACTAAAGACCATGCTGACGAAATGGGCATCATCACGGGTCAAAAAGCTGGTGCCGATGATCATCAGGTTGGGCAGGAACACAAACAGCAGCAGCCAACCCACGATAGTGGCGATCACCACATTCTGGAATTTACGTGCGCTCATCATCAGCCAGTACGACCTCCCAGCTTTCTACCCAGTTCACCGCCATTTTCTGGTCCAGCGAGTGGTCAAAGTCCGGGTCGTCCTCGTTAAAGAACTCGCTGACCATCACCATTTTGCCGTTTTCCAGCTCGACCACCGATTCCAGCGTCATACCTTTATAGTTACGCTCGCGGACAAATCCAATCAGGCCTTCGGCTTCGCTGGCGTCATTGATCTCTTCGACCCGTAAATCTTCCGGTCGCAGCAGCACCTTTAGCGCCTGGCCTGGCACGACCGGGAAATTAACGTAGATAAAGCATTCGCGGCCTTCGACATGCGCCCGAACCCGCTGTTCGTCAACCCGTTCGATAACGGTGGCGTCAAAGATATTGATCTCGCCGATAAAGCTGGCGACAAACAGATTTTTCGGCTCTTCATAGATTTCGCGCGGCGTACCGTCCTGTTCAATCCGCCCGTCGCGCATCACCACGATGCGATCCGACATGGTCAGCGCTTCTTCCTGATCGTGGGTGACGAAGACAAAGGTGATACCCAGCTTACGTTGCAGCGCTTTGAGTTCGTTTTGCATCTGCTTACGCAGCTTATAATCCAGCGCCGACAGGGATTCATCCAACAGCAGCAGACGCGGCTTGTTGACCACTGCACGGGCGATGGCCACACGCTGCTGTTGACCGCCGGAAAGCTGATGGGGTTTACGGGTTGCGAAGCTGTCGAGCTGCACCATCTTCAGTGCGTCCATGACCCTGGGCGTGATTTCGCCGGACGGGGTTTTTTGCATGCGCAGCCCAAAGGCGACGTTTTCAAACACGGTCATGTGTGGGAAAAGCGCATAGCTCTGGAAGACGGTATTGACGTGACGGTGCTCGGCGGGGACATCGGTAATCTCCTGCCCATCGAGAACGATGCTGCCGGAGTCCACCGTTTCCAGCCCGGCAATCAGGCGTAAAACGGTTGTTTTACCACAGCCGGAAGGGCCAAGCAGGGTGAGGAATTCACCATTGTTGATGGTCAGGGATAAGTCAGAGATGACATTTTTACCCTCAAAACCTTTCTCAATTCCCGCCAGTTGTACCAGCAGCGAAAGCGAACAGGATTGTTTATTCAATTTTTTACGCTGTCCCATAAATAACGCATCGGTAAGCCTCACCGGATGCGGGGTTTGTGATTTACCACCTGGGCTGACACATAATTAATAAGGGCAGGCATTCTACGGCAAAGCATTGAAATCTCCAATGCTTGATGATCATTCATAATGCGGCTTACCCGTTTATACGTCGTAACGGTAACCGCGATGCCTGACATCATCTACAGTGTAACTTAAATAGCACTGAAGTTTTTTCCGCCCTCGAAAGGTTAAAAGTGATGTGGCGCAATATTTGTCTTTTCGGGCTTAATGATAATGTTGTCACAAAAATGAGGGTGGCCGCATGGATAAATTACTTGAACGTTTTTTGAACTATGTCTCAATGGATACCCAGTCCAAACCGGGTGTCCGTCAGGTTCCGAGCACGGAAGGACAGTGGAAGCTTCTGCGGGTGCTGAAAACACAAATGGAAGAGTTAGGCCTGGTGGATGTCACTCTCAGCGAGCACGGCACTCTGATGGGCACGTTACCGGCGAATGTTGACCACGCGGTCCCGGCGATTGGGTTTATTTCTCATGTCGATACCTCACCGGATTTCAGCGGTAAAAACGTTAATCCACAAATCCTTGAAAACTATCGTGGCGGCGATATCGCGCTCGGCATCGGCGATGAAGTGCTTTCGCCGGTGATGTTCCCGGTGTTGCACCAGCTGCTGGGCCAGACGCTGATCACCACAGACGGCAAAACCCTGCTCGGTGCAGACGACAAAGCCGGCGTCGCAGAGATCATGACCGCGATGGCGGTGCTCAAAGCCAAAAACATTCCTCATGGCGATATCCGCGTGGCCTTCACCCCGGATGAAGAAGTCGGCAAGGGCGCGAAGTTTTTCGACGTTGAAAAGTTTGACGCGCAGTGGGCTTATACCGTGGATGGCGGTGGCGTGGGTGAACTGGAGTGTGAAAACTTCAATGCCGCGTCGGTCACGATCAAAATCGTCGGCAACAACGTGCATCCTGGTACCGCGAAAGGCGTGATGGTTAATGCGCTCTCGCTGGCGGCGCGCATTCATGCGGAAATCCCGGCGGATGAAAGCCCGGAAATGACCGACGGCCACGAGGGCTTCTATCATCTGAACGCCATGAAGGGCAGCGTGGATAAAGCAGAGATGCACTACATCATTCGCGATTTCGACCGCAGCAAGTTTGAAGCGCGGAAACGTAAAATGATGGAGATTGCCAAAAAGGTTGGTAAAGGTCTGCACCCGGACTGCTATATCGAGCTGGTCATTGAAGACAGCTACTACAACATGCGTGATAAGGTGGCGGAACATCCGCATATCATTGAGATTGCCCAACAGGCGATGAAGGATTGCGATATTGAACCGCTGATGAAACCCATTCGTGGCGGCACCGACGGCGCGCAGCTGTCGTTTAAAGGCTTACCGTGCCCGAATCTGTTTACCGGCGGCTACAACTACCACGGCAAGCATGAATTTGTGACGCTCGAAGGGATGGAAAAAGCGGTGGCAGTCATTGTCAGGATTGCCGAACTGACCGCGCAACGTTAAGCATTGTGAAACATTTAAAAGGCAGGTGGGTCCCACCTGCCTTTTTTATTACTCCGAAAAATACCAGTAGCCGCTGTTAACCAGCGCCGCAAGCATCGCGAGGAATGAAGGGTCTTCCAGGGCGTCGCCGAGTTTAGCAGCATCGACCACAATATGGTTCGCCAGCGCGTTAAGGGCAGGACGATGCGGACTGTCAATCTTCTCGCCGTTCACAAACACCTCTTCGCCGATGCGCAACACGCGCAATCCGCCAAGACGCATCAGCGAGTCGCCCTGTTTCAGCGCATCGTACACTTCATCCGGCTGATACGGCGGTTCCGCTGGCGCGATGTCCAGTTCGTGACGCGTCTGGCTGATAAACTCGCCGAACCACTGCGCGAAGTGTTCCGGCTGGTTAATCAGATCGAGCATCATCCCACGCACTTTCTCCAGCTCCTGGGGTTGTATGTCGGCGGGATACTGGCGCGCCGGAACGTCCGGATCGGTATAGCGTTGGCTGCCGAGTTCACGTTGCAGCACGTAATCGGCGAAGCCGCTGATCAGTTCACGGCCGCTCGGCGCACGGAAACCCACGGAATAGTTCATTGAGTTTTCCAGCGAATACCCTTCATGCGGGAATCCCGGCGGGATATACAGAATGTCGCCAGGCTCAAGCTCTTCATCAATGATGGCGTCGAACGGATCGACCTGCAGCAGGTCCGGGTGCGGGCAGTGCTGCTTCATCGGCACTTTTTCACCGACGCGCCAGCGGCGACGGCCCACGCCCTGAATAATAAACACATCATACTGATCAAGATGCGGGCCCACGCCGCCGCCAGGCACCGAGAAGGAGATCATCAGATCATCGGTGCGCCAGTCGGGCAGGGCGCGGAAGGGCCGCATCAGTGCCGCGGCGGGCTCATGCCAGTGGTTAACGGCCTGAACCAGCAGTGACCAGTTACTTTCGCCGAGGTGATCGTAGCTTTCAAACGGACCGTGGCTGACCTGCCATTTTCCGTCAAGATGGCTGACCAGGCGGCTGTCCACTTCGTTTTCCATGGCCAGTCCCGCCAGTTCGTCGGGAGAGAGGGGGTCAGTGAAGTTTTTAAAGCCGCGCTTTAACACGACCGGACGTTTTTGCCAGTGGTGTTGAATAAAATCCGGCCAGTTTAAATCAAGTTGATAGTCCATATTGTTTTCCGTCGGCATAGAACCTTAGCGGAGTATACCCTAAATAACCTGCCTTGCAGGACAAAGCCCAAAGGGGCGCCGAACCGCGCAGTGTGCAGACGCTGCCAGCACGGCGCTCAGGGCGTTTTGGGCCCGCTGACGCTGCTTTCCGTACCGCTCACCCCTTGTCGGGCAAACACCACTTCCATACGCGTCCCGCCGAGCAGGCTTTCGCCGGGAAGGATTTGCCCGCCGTATTGCTCAACGATTTCCCGTGCGACGGACAACCCAACGCCCTGGCCCGGACGTAGCGTATCAATACGCTGTCCACGATCGAAAATCACCGCGCGTTTACCGGGCGGAATGCCGGGGCCGTCGTCATCGACAAACAGGTGCAGGGCGTCGTCCGTCTGCCGGGCCGTGATCTCAACAAACTCCAGACAATACTTGCAGGCGTTGTCCAGCACGTTGCCCATCACTTCCATAAAGTCGTTTTGTTCGCCCACGAACATGATTTCCGGTGAGATATCCAGCGTGATGGTCACGCCTTTGCGTTGATAGACCTTATTCAGCGCAGAGGTGAGGTTATCCAGCAGCGGCGCAACCGGATGGAGCTCGCGGCTCATCAGAATATTTGCGCCGCGCATACTGGCGCGATGCAGGTAATAACCGATCTGCTGGGAGATGCGGCTGATCTGCTCCAGCATCACCGGCTCTGCCTGGCTGACGGTCATCTTATCGGTCCGCAACGAACGCAGGGTGCTTTGCAATACCGCCAGCGGCGTTTTCAGGCTGTGGGTGAGATCGGTGAGCGTGGTGCGGTATTTGTCATAACGTTCACGTTCACTGGAGAGCAGACGGTTAAGGTTAGTGACCAGACTGGTGAGTTCGCGGGTGGTTTCCGGATTCAGGTGTTCGCGATGGTGCTCTTCCAGCTCGCGGACCTCGCGGGCCAGGGACTGAATCGGCCGAAGGCTCCACCACGCCGCCAGCCACAGCAGGGGGATCACCAGCAGCAGGTTGGCAAGCAGCACGTAAATAAACCAGCTCCATACCATGTACGAGCGTTTCAGTTCGATGGGGATGGTATCCACCACCACAATCGTCAGCGCTGGCATCAGCGCGGTGGCGGGGTACTGATTTACCGCCACGGAGTGCGTCATCTCGTAGCTATCATCGTCGTCGCGAAAATCACGCAGCTTTTTTTGCAGTGTCAGATCGGTACCCAGCAGCGCGCTACTGGCGGAAAAATCCGTTTCCAGCTCATGGAATCCATTGGCGGTTAGCCACTCCGGGCGAATGGCGTCAATCAGTAACGGCACATCACGCTGGGACCAGAGTAAATGCCCGTTCTCATCGTAGATCAATGCCATGGTGGGGCTTTGTAGATTGAGGTTTTCCGGGATTTCGACGCTGATTTTGCCGTCATGCCACTTCGCGAGGGTATAAAACAAATTGCTTTCGCCCCGCAGCAGGCGAAACGTGGTCTTATCAAAACTGACGCTGTATCCCACCAGCGCCACCATGCCGTAGGCCAGCGACAGCACCAGCACGACGGCGGCGGTCGCCAGCAAAAAACGCACCCGCAGTGACAGCGGGAACAGGTGGCGCGTCAGTTTATTCATGAGCGTAAATCGAAGCGGTAGCCCTGACCACGCACGGTGGTGATGACATCCACCGGATGCTCCGCAAGAATTTTTTTGCGCAGTCGCCCCATCAGCACATCAATGGTATGACTCTCCCGGAGTTCCGCATCCGGATAGAGTTGCAGCATCAGTGAATCCTTACTGACCACTTTGCCATTATTGCGGATCAGCGTTTCCATAATGGTGTATTCGAACGCGGTGAGCTTGACCGGATTATCGTTAATGGAAAATTCCCGGCGCGACAGGTCAATCTGGAACGGCGGCATGGAGATGACCTGCGAAGCGAGGCCGCTGTTGCGACGCAACAGCGCCTGAATACGCGCGACCACTTCTTCGATATGAAAGGGTTTGGTCACATAGTCGTCTGCCCCTGCGCCCAGCACTTCCACTTTGTCCTGCCAGCCTTCACGCGCGGTAAGCACCAGCACCGGGATGGTGACATCGTGTCCGCGCCAGCGGCGGATCATGGAGAGGCCGTCTTCATCGGGCAAGCCGAGATCGACAATGGCGATATCGGGCACATGCTCATTCAGAAAATAGTCGGCCTCTTTGGCATCTTCTGCCGCATCCACCTGATGCCCGAGCTCGGTTAACTGCACCTTGAGGTGATGACGCAACAGGGCATTATCTTCGACAACCAATACGCGCATGGTAAACCCTCATCTGGAATCTGTTTCATAGTGTAACGTTTATTATCCGTAGCGGGTATTAAACCGGGTTTAAACACTCTGATTGCTAACGATTAACCGAACGCGCCATGCGGCTGTAAGTATGGCGAACACCGCGGATGGCGACACTATAGGTAAAAATATTCTCCGGGAGCGCCAGCCCGGCGTAACCGGTATCGCCAATATGGTGGATATCGGCACCGGCCATCTTACTCATGAGGGCCATTTGACGAATGGTTTCGCGATCGGCCCCTTCCTGGGACGTGCCAATCGCCGTCATCGCCAGCGCGCCGCGCTGGTGGGTAAAATCAATCAGCGCCGCCACGCGCTCCACGGTCATTCCTGGAATGGTCCCCGGTGCCGGGACCAGCACCACATCAGCGCCATTGTCGATAAACAACGCAATGTCCTGCTCTGTTAACAGGGCGCTGCCGCTTTCACGCACAATGCCCGCACCGTGCATTTTGCCGGTAACCAACACCAGTTTATCGCCCACTTCCTCACGAATCAGATTCAGCGCATCGGCAATCGCCTGATTGCGGTCAGCACCACCAGGCGTGCGCCCATGTCATACAGCTTACGGGCGTTCTCTGGCGTGGCGGCACGTCCGGGCGTCATCTGCCAGAACTCGTTATGCTGGCTGGCGTGCGCCGGGTCCACCGCTTCAAGGTTTACGCCAATAACCCGGCCAGTTAAGCGTTGCAGTTCGCGCAGCGTATCCTGCGGCGCAACACCGGCGGGTAACCCGTTAATCACCGGCGCGGAGACATCAAACAGATTAAGCAGCAGAATATCTGCCCCCTGGCTGGCGGCCAGTTCGGCATTAGTGATGTTATTCAGCAGGGGCGGGATCGCGCCAATGGATTCGCTGACCAGGATACGGCCCTCGCTGGCGCGAATCGCATAAATCAGATCGTCTTTTTCAATACTGGCCAGTTCCGAGGCACTGCAATCAAGATAACGTTTCATTATTCTCTCCTGTGGTTTTCTTAACGCTAACCCAGCAGTGAATGGCAGGCAAAAGAAACGCCACCCGAAGGTGGCGTATGTCGCAGATTTGGCGGGGAAACTTATTTCAGTTCATTAACCATATCCACCGCACGGCCGATATAGTTCGCCGGGGTCATGGCTTTCAGGCGGGTCTTCTCGTCTTCTGGCAGGTCCAGACTGTCGATAAATTGCTTCATGCCCTCGGCGTCCACGCGTTTACCGCGCGTCAGCTCTTTCAGCTTTTCATACGGCTTTTCGATGCCATAGCGGCGCATCACGGTCTGGATCGGCTCCGCCAGCACTTCCCAGTTGTGGTCCAGTTCATCCAGCAGGCGATCCGCATTCACTTCCAGCTTGCTCACCCCTTTCAGAGTGGACTGGTAAGCAATCAGTGCATAGCCGATACCCACGCCCAGATTGCGCAGTACGGTGGAGTCGGTCAAATCGCGCTGCCAGCGGGAAACCGGCAGTTTGCTCGCCAGGTGTTGCAGCATTGCATTAGACAGACCCAGGTTGCCTTCGGAGTTTTCGAAGTCAATCGGGTTCACTTTATGCGGCATGGTGGACGAGCCAATTTCACCGGCGATGGTTTTTTGTTTGAAGTGATTCAGGGCGATATAACCCCACACATCGCGGTCGAAGTCGATCAGGATGGTGTTGAAGCGCGCTACACAGTCGAACAGTTCGGCGATGTAGTCATGAGGTTCGATTTGCGTGGTGTACGGGTTCCACTGAATGCCCAGCGAGGTGACGAATTCTTCGCTGAACTGGTGCCAGTCCACTTCCGGGTACGCGGCGATATGAGCGTTGTAGTTGCCTACCGCGCCGTTAATTTTGCCGAGAATTTCCACCTGTTCCAGCTGGCGATACTGACGCTCCATACGATACGCCACGTTTGCCATCTCTTTACCCATTGTCGACGGCGTTGCCGGTTGGCCGTGGGTACGCGACAGCAGCGGCAGATCGCGGTATTCATGCGCCAGCGCTTTTACCGCGTCAATGACCTGACGCCAGTAGGGCAGCAGAACGTCCTGGCGAGCGGTTTGCAGCATCAGCGCGTGCGACAGGTTGTTGATGTCTTCAGAGGTGCAGGCGAAGTGAATGAATTCGGACACCGCATGCAGCGCCGGAACATTCGCCACTTTCTCTTTGAGGAAATATTCCACCGCTTTCACGTCGTGATTGGTAGTGCGCTCAATAGTTTTGATACGCGCCGCGTCGGCTTCGGTAAACTGCGCCACGATGTTATCAAGGAAATCGTTTGCGTCTGCGTCAAAAGCAGGAACTTCCTTAATCGCTGCGTGCGCGGCCAGTTTTTGCAGCCAACGTACTTCGACCTGTACGCGGAATTTCAGCAAACCGTATTCGCTGAAAATAGCGCGCAGAGCGCTGACTTTATCGCCGTAACGTCCATCAATAGGGGATACAGCGGTCAGGGAGGATAATTCCATCAGTGACTCCTGAGAGGTTAACAATGAGCAAGAATTTGTTTCGCCTGAGTGGTCAGACGATTACGAGAAAACATGAGTTGCAGGCGGCCGCCGCCGACCTGATGCCACAGCACAGCGGCGCGGATACCTGCCAGCAATGCCGCGCGGACTTTCGCCTGCACCTGTGAACTTTGCAGCACGGCAGGGGAGCCGGTGACCTGAATGCGCGGGCCCAGCGGGCTTACCACGTCCACATAAATCCCCGCCATCGCGCTGAGCAGGGTTTCCGATTCGAGGTCAAAATGTTCTAACTGGCGTTGCAGCCCGCCAATACGATCGCCAAGGGTTTGCAATGCGCCTTTGGCGGCGTTGAGTTTGCGCTCCAGTACCATCAGACTCAGGGTATAGCGCGTCAGTTCTGCGTTTAAGCCCTGACGATTATTGGCGTTCAGCACCCCGAGCAGCGTTTCCAGTCCGAGCTTCAGGTTCGCTTCGCTGACGCCGAATACGCCGAGGGTGGAGTCCGGGTTCAGGTCGATGACGCTGTTCAGCGAAACGTGCATGGCATCGCTGTCGCAATATCCCTGATGCGCCAGTTGCTGAACCAGACGCGCCGACTGACAGATACCGGCCAGCGCCAGGGTGATGTCGTAAAAATTTTTCGCCACGTTAAACCGCTCCTTGTATACCCTGTGTCTTGAACAGTGCAGCGACCTGAGCCGCATACGTTGGGTCGTTGAGATTAAACCGCCAGCGGCAACCGTTGTTCGATAATGCCGCCGCCCAGGCAAATGTCGCCCTGGTAAAATACCGCGGACTGACCAGGCGTAACAGCAGCAACCGGCTCGTCAAAGCGGACTTCAATACGATCATCATCCAGCGGGACCACGGTGCAGGGGATATCCGTCTGGCGATAGCGGGTTTTCACCGTGCAGCGCACGGTTTCACGTACCGGTTCGCGATCCACCCAGTGTAGCTGCTGAGCAATCAGGCCCACCGACATCAGACGCGGATGATCGTGCCCCTGCGCGACCACCAGAATATTGTTGGCGACATCTTTATCCACCACATACCACGGCTCTTCGCTGCCGTCTTTGGTGCCGCCGATGCCGAGGCCTTTGCGCTGGCCCAGAGTGTGATACATCAACCCCTGGTGCTCGCCGATCTCGTCGCCGTCTACGGTAATAATTTTACCCGGCTGGGCAGGGAGATAACGGCCTAAGAATTCGCGGAATTTGCGCTCGCCGATAAAGCAGATACCGGTGGAGTCTTTCTTCTTCGCGGTGATCAAATCGAGTTCTTCGGCGATACGGCGTACTTCCGGTTTTTCCAGCTCGCCCACCGGGAACAGGCTTTGCGCGATCTGCTCGTGGCCGAGGGTGTACAGGAAGTAGCTCTGATCTTTGTTGCCGTCGACGCCGCGCAGCAAGCGGCTCTTACCGTCGATGTCGGCGCGGCGCACGTAGTGGCCGGTAGCAATATAATCCGCGCCTAAATCTTCGGCGGCGAATTCAAGGAAGGCTTTAAATTTGATCTCTTTATTACACAGAATATCCGGGTTTGGCGTACGGCCCGCTTTATATTCCGCCAGAAAGTGCTCGAACACATTGTCCCAGTATTCGGCCGCGAAATTCACGGTATGCAGGACAATGCCGAGTTTATCGCACACGGCCTGGGCGTCCGCCAGATCGGCGGCTGCGGTACAGTACTCCTCGCCGTCGTCCTCTTCCCAGTTCTTCATGAACAGGCCTTCTACCTGATAACCCTGCTTAAGCAACAGGTAGGCAGAAACGGAAGAATCGACACCGCCGGACATCCCGACGATCACTTTTTTTGGGCTTTCAGACATGGAAGTACTCACAACAGAAATCAAAGGCGGCGTATTCTAGCACGGCGTGGCGGCTTAGGCATCCCTTGTAAACGGCCAGTTAAATTCGCCAATTACCGCCAGTGGATATCGCACGCCGGTCTGGTAACTGCGGATGCTTTCCGCCACCAGCGGCGAGCGCAGATGGGCGGCGTTCAGAATGTCGTCAGCGGTGACCCAGACGCAACGTTCAATATCGCTGTCGTGAGGTGTGGTGGGCAGTTGTTCATCCAGCTCAATGGCAAACAGGAAACGCAGGAATGGCGTGTTGTCCGGCGCAATCCACTGATGCATCCGCACGAAATGCTGTGGCTGCGCCTGAATGCCCGTCTCTTCCCACAGCTCACGGGCGGCAGCCTCCACCAGCGTCTCATCGGCTTCGAGATGACCGGCGGGCTGATTCCAGGTGACGCGGCCGTTAACGATTTCCTCGACGACCAGAAATTTGCCCTGAGCGTGGACTACGCAGGCTACCGTGACATGCGGTTTGAACATTAAGACTCCTTATGCGGTATGGCGCGCCATTCGCCACTCGCGAGATTATCAAGGGTGTAATCCCCCATAGCATAGCGAATCAGACGCAGAGTAGGGTGACCAACGTGGGCAGTCATCCGCCTGACCTGACGGTTACGGCCTTCGTAGAGGGTGATTTTCAACCAGCTGGTAGGGATCGATTTGCGCTCACGGATCGGCGGATTACGCGGCCACAGCCACGCAGGCTCGGCGACACGTTCGACGCCGGCGGGCAGCGTGGGGCCGTCATTAAGTGTGACGCCATGGCGCAGCGCCTCCAGCGCGGCTGCATCCGGCTCGCCTTCAACCTGCACAAAGTAAATTTTCCCGGTGCGCTTGCCTGGCTGCGTCAGACGCGCCTGTAACGCGCCGTCGTTGGTCAGTACCAGCAACCCTTCGCTGTCGCGATCAAGACGGCCTGCGGCATAGACGCCCGCAACCGGGATAAAATCCTTCAGGGTGCTTCGTCCGGCTTCATCGGTAAATTGCGGCAGCACATCATAAGGTTTATTGAACAGGATGACCTGTAGCGGCCCGGTTGATTTCGGTTTACGCGGCGCTTTACGTGGGCTGAATCGCTCAAGCTGGTGATTTCTATAAGAAGTTTTCGGCATAGTGTTTTCAGATGTGACGGATTAACGCATTATAACGGAATGATAAGGGCATAGCATGGGACAAAACATTCAGGTAGTATTGTTCCGCCTATTACAAATCATTAACAAAAATGCGTATCCACCCTAAGCGCTCGAAGGAGAGGTGAATGGAAAGCAAAGTAGTTGTTCCGGCTGAAGGTAAAAAGATCACGTTAGAAAACGGCAAACTGTCTGTGCCAAACAATCCGATTATCCCTTTTATTGAAGGCGACGGTATCGGTGTTGACGTGACTCCCGCGATGCTGAAAGTGGTTGATGCCGCTGTTGAGAAAGCCTATAAGGGCGAGCGTAAAATTTCCTGGATGGAAATCTACACCGGGGAAAAATCTACCCAGCTTTATGGCCAGGACGTCTGGCTGCCGAAAGAAACCCTCGATCTGATCCGCGACTACCGCGTAGCCATTAAAGGCCCTCTGACCACGCCGGTTGGCGGCGGTATCCGTTCTCTGAACGTGGCGCTGCGCCAGGAGCTGGATCTGTATGTGTGCCTGCGCCCGGTTCGTTACTACCAGGGCACCCCGAGCCCGGTTAAACATCCTGAACTGACCGACATGGTGATCTTCCGTGAAAACTCCGAAGACATCTACGCCGGTATCGAATGGAAAGCCGACAGCGCCGAAGCCGACAAGGTGATTAAATTCCTGCGTGATGAAATGGGCGTGAAAAAAATTCGCTTCCCGGAACATTGCGGTATCGGCATCAAGCCGTGTTCTGAAGAAGGCACCAAACGCCTGGTTCGCGCGGCTATTGAATACGCGATCACCAACGACCGTGAATCCGTGACGCTGGTTCATAAAGGCAACATTATGAAGTTCACCGAAGGCGCGTTCAAAGACTGGGGCTACCAGTTGGCGCGTGAAGAGTTCGGCGGTGAGCTGATCGACGGCGGCCCGTGGGTGAAAATCAAGAACCCGAACACGGGCAAAGAGATCGTTGTGAAAGACGTGATTGCCGATGCGTTCCTTCAGCAGATCCTGCTGCGTCCGGCGGAATATGACGTCATCGCCTGTATGAACCTGAACGGCGACTACATCTCTGACGCCCTGGCAGCACAGGTTGGCGGTATCGGTATCGCCCCTGGCGCGAACATTGGTGACGAGTGCGCACTGTTCGAAGCCACCCACGGCACCGCGCCGAAGTATGCAGGCCAGGACAAAGTGAACCCGGGTTCCATCATCCTGTCTGCAGAAATGATGCTGCGTCATATGGAATGGTTCGAAGCCGCAGACCTGATCGTTAAAGGCATGGAAGGCGCGATTAACGCCAAAACCGTGACTTACGATTTCGAACGTCTGATGGAAGGCGCTAAACTGCTGAAATGTTCAGAGTTTGGTGACGCGATCATCAAGAACATGTAATCCGTTCACGCGGATAACAGAAACGGGAGCCGATGTGCTCCCGTTTTTTTGCCGCATCAAGCAAGCTATTCACTTTTACAGTGCCAGTCATTCACGCCTCAATATATAAGAGTGAATAGTCAGCTGATGCGACGGTTTAAGTAACCTGGCCTACCGGCGCGAAATAACGTTACTGATAGTTAAACATAAGCCGCCAATAAACAGGTGGTCTCCTGGTAATGTCATTTACTGCGTTGTGCTGTAATGCGTTATTACGCTGTTCTGTTTTCTGGTGATATAAGTACAATTATCAGGAATATCGCCATTTACGAAAGACATCGCGCCAATTTTTACGTTATTCCCGATCCGGTGAGTGAGGCCAACAATACACGTGTTCGCCCCGATATCAACGTTATCACCAATGATGAGTCGGGCAGTTTTTTTATCGCTGTCTTTTTGGCCAATGGTTGTGTTCTGGCGAATGACGAAGTTTTCGCCAATCTCAACCGCGTTGTGTATCACGATGCCAGCATGATGGGGGATCATCAGTCCTTTACCGATCGTGGCACCCAGACTGATTTCACAGCCAAATTTCTCAAGGATCCTGATGTTGAGCTTTTCGGCGGCTTTCTTCTGAATTTTTCCGCCATTAATGTACATCTCATTAGCCAGTCGCCACCAAAACAGAAAGTTTCGGTTTCGTTGTTTTTTTTCGCGTAATAGCCGATGAATGACCAGTTTATCCCGGCGGATAATTTCAGCTTTCCAGAAGGAGAAAAGATTATCTGTTTTACCAAACAGCACAAACAAAAAAGCGAGGAGATATTTCAGCATAGCGTTACGACGAGGCAATCGGCCTTGAAAAAATTTTTGCGGATAATATTCCTGAAACAGGAGACGAGCAAATATTAATTATGTCGATTATTTACAATGCGGGATGTTCCATGGCTATATCAATAAAGGGTGATTAATTTATATTCGTGCGCTGTGTGAAACATGTTCAATCTTGACGGATGAGGTATTTAAAGGAATAAGGAAGAATAACAGTGAAACAGGGTACGCTTTCTCTCTTCCCGACGGCACGGTCTGATACCCTGGATCACCCCGTAACTGAAACGCAGCGGTTTACTTGATTAATCATCTCCTTCAACAGGATAACCCGCCCGACGAATAGCCTCTTTACAATCATTCACGCCTGCTGCATACGCCGCGTCGACTTCACAAACCGGGCTTGCACTGCAAACCGGTAACCGTATTTGCGCTGACAGTTGCTGTTGGAGCTGGGCGATTAGCAGGCGAGTGCGAAGTAACTCTTTGGCTATCAAAATGCTTTCTTGCTGCGTCGCCGGGCTGCCCTCTGCCAGCGCTTCAACTCTGTGTTGAGGAATGTCGTTCATTTCACCGCCTTTTTTTGCTTTACCCGTGTCATTAAGAGTAGCGGCAGAGTAGAGTAGTGAGGATACCCCCTAAGAGGTTGATCCCCATGAATCTTTATTTCTTTTATTCAAAGGGTGGCAAGACGATTGCCGTAGAAAAGGATGCCGCTGTCGAGTCGGACTGGCTTGCACAGGGATTTAAAAAGGAATTCGAAGAAGTGCAGGCCGAATCATCCCAGGCAGCCCTGGCGAGATTTAATGATATTCGCGCGGAAGAAGAAAAAACGTTATGGGCATTTGCAACCGGGCCGACATTTTTTGGCGGCATTGCGTTAATCGGACTCATTTTTTATTTTATATTTACCTAAAGTAAATTATAGCGATTAAATAAAAGCAGTACAGGTTGCTTTTTCTAAAGAAGCATTTAATATGCATCTTATAAATTATTAAGACAATAAGGGGATGCGCCTGTGAATATTGATAAAATGAAAACGCAGCACGACGAAATAATCCATAAGATTAATCAACTCAGGGAATACAGTCGCGATGGTGTTAGCACTCACGCGCAGGAAATAGCCCAGACTGTCGTGAGTATGAGTTCGGTCATTAAAGTGCATCTTTCGGCAGAGGATCAGTTTTTATATCCCTTCCTTGAAAAGGTAGAGGATCAAACGCTGCGCACCATGAGTCTACATTTTCAACGTGAGATGGCAGATATCGTGGTGGAATATGAAAAATTCTCTCGCCGCTGGAACACGGCAAGTAAATTGATGGGTCAGGATGAGGCTTTCCGCCGCGATGCGAACAGCGTGTTACGCAAAGTGCATGAGCGTATGCAGCGAGAAAACCATCAGTTCTATCCGCGGGTGGAACAACTCTGACATCGCCGCTGCACAGTCAATTTATACGGGAACCTGGCTTCCCGTATGCTGTGCGCGATGACAGGTTTCCGGGGGAACGTCAGGTTACTCTGCCACCAGCCACATATCCGATTCGTCAAACATCTCCTCAAGCATGCGGTTAAGCTTCTCGCGATCGTTTTTGCTGGCGTCGCTGTTAAGGCCGTTTGCCTGCATCGGCTTCACCTTCACTTCTGCATCCGGAAAAATTTTATGCACCCGCCGGGTCAGCTCAGCGAGGATGATCTCGCGCGCGCCGGGAAGCCCTGCCACGTTGCGTTTGTCATAAACCAGTTCAACGAACATAAATACCTCAGGATTACTGTCTGTTTGTACAGTATGTTATCGGGTAAAACTGCGGGTGACAATGGGGAGTAAGGTAAAAACTTTGCGCCCCGACAAGGCGGGTACATTCCAAAGGGACGGGTTAAAAAACACATCCTTTAAGAAGAAGATTTTAATTTTTTTGCGCGATTATACGAAATGCAAGCAGTGCGTCGGAGAATATATTTTTCATATAAAGTATTATTAATAGAGGGATATATTTTGTTTGTTTTTGGGGAAAATAATTTAAAGTAAGCGGCTGTCATAAAAAGCCTTTCGGGTTAATCCTAATTATTACGCCCTGCATCAAATTTAACTCAGGAACCGCTAGTGAGGGGTGCCGGGCAATGCTATTCTCGGATAAACGCACAACTTTTAAGGGAATGAAATGAACAGCGATAATGAATTTCCTGTTTTTCCTGTGACAGGATGGCAGGTAGGCCCCAAATCCGGCCAAAATATTCTTGTGTTTAAAATTGGGTATTGCACGTCATCCTATAATCTTAATGCAACCACATTTGATTCCCCTTTCTTTTCCATGACGCCCGCAATGGCTAAAAGTTTGATTTACGATTTAGAACGATATGTTGCTCATTGCGAAGAAAGTGAATTCCAGAAAATAGCGATTTAATGTAAGACGGGGAGAATTTTCCCCGTTTTGTATGCGCTTTGTTACGCCCTTTGCGGGTTATGAGCAGCCATTGCGCTCAATACCAATGCCAACCCCAACCCCTTAATCGACGTTATGGTTATTTTCTTGCTATCGTCCGGATGATTTCTCTGCAGACAGGCTTTCATTCAACACCTCAGCCAGTACCCGCGCATGATTCTGTTCCGTATTTTTCGCCCCGTATAACAGCGTGACCTGTCCTGCGCGGGCGCGTTCTGCCAGCTGTGCGATTTCATCCGTTTGCGTGGCCAGTTCCGCACGGTACTGACGGCTGAACTCAGCAAAATCGATGGTTTCACTGTGAAACGCTTTGCGTAACGTCGTTGATGGCGCAAGGCTCTTATTCCAGGCGTCCATCGCCACATCGCTTTTCTTCAAGCCGCGTGGCCAAAGTCGGTCCACCAATACCCGGTAGCCGTCCTCTTCACGGGCTTCTTCATACACGCGTTTACAGGTAATCATGCTCCCTCCTTTCAGGCACCGCCTGCGTCAGTAAACCTCAGTCGGGGGCGGCGACCCGGTCATGTTTTGTGGCAAATTTCGATTGTGTCACGGTATTTTAAGGCGGTTTGAACTCAAGGCACAGTCCGGGCAACAGCTATAATTAGGTCTTGAAAAATCAAAGGGCTATCTGTAGTGTGAGGCTCCTTGTGTTGTCCTCTTTCTCCTTATACAGGACTCTATTATGGACAGTTTGCCGCTCGCTTCACCGCTTCGGATTGCGCTGGTAGGCGATTACAACGCTTCGGTTTTAGCGCATAAAGCCATTCCTCTGGCGATTGATGACGCCGCTGCGGTGTTGAATCTTGACGTTGATTATGACTGGCTTCACACCACTGAAATAAAAAGCGCCGAGGATTTGGTCGGTTATGACGCTATCTGGGTGGTTCCCGCAAGCCCCTATCAGAATGAAGAAGGTGCGTTTATCACTATCCGCTACGCCCGCGAAAACAGCGTGCCTTTCCTGGGGACCTGCGGCGGCTTCCAGCATGCCATCATAGAATATGCACGCAATGTGATGGGCTGGCAGGATGCTGCTCATGCCGAGACGGCGGAGCAGGGAAGAATGGTGATCGCGCCGCTGACCTGCTCATTAGTGGAAAAAACCGACACTATTGAATTACGGCCGCATACGCTGGTGGCAAAAGCGTACGGTAAAACCGCCATTACCGAAGCCTACCACTGCAACTACGGCGTCGCGGAAGACTTTGCGCAGGCCCTGGTGGATCAGCCGTTGAAGGTGACGGGATGGGATGAAGAGGGCGATGTGCGCGTTATCGAACTGGTCACGCACCCGTTTTACGTCGCCACGCTGTTTCAGCATGAACGCGCGGCGCTGGTAGGCAAACCCGCGCCGCTGGTGCAGGCATTACTGCTCGCCGCAAAACATTAATCCCGCTGCGGGGTGATTTCGCCGTCACGTGCTGCGAGCCCACCCGCTATGGCCATGGCAAGGGAAATCACCGCCACGGCCACCAACGACGTGCCCCAACCGCCGGTGAGATCGTGAATTTTCCCCATCACCGGCGGACCGCAAGCCGCCAGTAAATAGCCCACCGATTGTGCCATTCCTGATAGCGCGGCAGCCTGATGCGCTGAACCTGACCGTAAGCCAATAAATGTCAGCCCAAGGATCATGGTGGCGCCCGAGCCCACCCCGAACATTATCACCCACACGCTGGCTAAACCGGGCATCAGCCACAAGCCAGGGGCGCTCAGGGCACACAGGGCTGACACCAGCACGGCTATACCCCGGAGATCGTTGACCCGCATCAGTAACAGCGGGATCAGCAAACCCGGTGACGCCGTCGCCAGCTGTAATAATCCGTGCAACGACCCGGCATGGGCTTCGCTGAATCCATAGCTGATTAATATCGACGGTAGCCAGCCGATCACTACGTAATACACCAGAGAGTTAAGCCCCAGAAACAGGGTCACTTGCCAGGCTCTGGCGGATCGCCAGAGCGAGGGGCGACGCAACGCGCCGGAAGCCGTCAGTGTTGCCGCGACATGGCGGCGGCACTGGGTCAGCCAGATAACCAGTGCCAACAGAGGAAAAATCATCATGCTCAATAGCGCGCCGCGCCATCCCGGACCAGCCACCGCCAGCGGGACGACGAATGCCGAGCCGAGCGCCGCCGCCATGCCCATGGTGAGCGAATACGCTCCGGTGAGCTTTGCCACCTGGCCGGGAAAATCACGTTTGATTAAACCAGGCAGCAGCACGTTTCCTGTCGCAATGGCGCAGCCAATCAGCGCAGTGCCGGTAAATAACCACCCTGCGCCATTGAGCGAGCGAATCGCTATCCCCGCCATCATCAGTATCAGGGCACCCGCGAGACTTTTTTCCATACCGTAACGGCCTGCGATACGCGCCACCATCGGCGAAACCATGGCGAAAGCCAGCAGGGGAAGGGTGGTGAGCAGGCCGGTTTGCGCGGTCGTTAATCCATAGCTGGCGCGGATCATCTCCAGCAAAGGGGCCACGCCGGTAAAGGTGACGCGCAGCGTCGCGGCTATCATCAACAGGCCGCACAGCAACAACAAAGACTGTCGGCGCGTTGGGGTAAGCATCGTCATGTCTCTCTCTTGGTTAATCAGGGTGTGACAGGGTAGCGGGTATTGCAGGCGATTAAATCAAGCTAAAATGCCAGTTTATCGCTAAATTCGGACAACCGATGGAACAAACACTCAGCCTCGACGGCTACCATCCCGATGAACATCACGAAGCCGCCGCGGCGTTTCGCGTACGGGTTGCGATGCATGAACAGGAGATGCCGCTGCATCACCATCGCAAGGGGCAGTTAATCCTGGCGCTCCACGGCGGAGTGACCTGCGAAGTGGCCAACGCCATGTGGATGGTGCCGCCTCAGTATGCGGTATGGATCCCCGGTTCGATGCCGCATCACAACCGCGCCACGGCCAATGCGCAGCTCTGTTTTCTGTTTATCGAACCGGGCGCGGTCGCCATGCCGGACCAGTGTTGCACGCTAAAAATCACGCCCTTCGTTCGTGAGCTGATCCTGAAGCTGGCTGAAGGTCAGGTGGATGGCGACCGCCGCGACCGGCTGGTGCAGGTATTGTTTGATGAACTGCCATCGCTTCCGCTGGCGCAGTTGCATCTGCCGGTGTCAACTCATCCTAAAATCCGTACGATGGTCGATTTCATGGCTCACCATCCGCAGGAAAGTCGCACCCTTGTGCAATGGGCATCGGCATTAGCCATGAGTGAGCGCAATCTGTCGCGCCTGATCGTGAAAGAAACCGGGCTGAGCTATCGCCGCTGGCGTCAGCAATTGCAGCTCATTCAGGCGCTGCAAATGCTGGTGACGGGGAAGCGGGTGGATCAGGTGGCGCAAGGCCTGGGGTACGATTCCACCACCGCGTTTATCACCATGTTTAAAAAGGGGCTTGGACAAACCCCAGGCCGCTATCTGGCGACGCTTTAATTGCGCTACTGCTTGCCGATAAGCAGCGATACCAGACCGGCGGCAATCAGCGGCCCCACCGGCACGCCGCGAAACAGCGCCACACCCAGCACCGTTCCCACCAGTAGCCCGGCAACCAGCGTCGGCTGACTGCTCATAAGCGTCACGCCGCGCCCGCCAAGCCAGGACACGAACACCCCGACGGCAATCGCCACCAGGGATTTCCAGTTCAGAAAGGAGTGGAACAGCGTGGACGGCGGCAGTGTCCCGCTGGCAATCGGCGCCATCACGCCAATGGTCAGGATGATGATCCCGATGGTCAGGCCTTGTTTTTCAATCCACGGGAAAAACTGATTGAGCGGCGTCACGCGGACGATAATCAACACCAGAATCGATACCGCCACGGTGGTGTTATGGCTGACAAATCCTAACGCCGCCAGCGCCAGCAGGATCAGCAATGTCATATCGAACATCTTTTACTCCTTGCCAAAATAGCCTGTCGCGACGTCTGTGCGCCGCGTTATTGTGTTTTTTCGTTGATGCGTCGGGGTCAGGCGCGGTGAAAATCAATCAGCGTCGGCGCGGTAATTCGTAAGTAGTCCTGCGTGTCCATAATGATCGAATGTGTCAGCAGCCCGGCATTGAAGGCGATTTCATCGAATCGTTCGAACAGCAGCGGGTCTGCGACCAGTTTAAGCGCCGGATGAAAGCTGAATGGCGGGATAGCGCCAAATTCACAGCCGGTCAGCGTATCCACTTCTGCCGGGCTTGCCAGCGAGGCTTTCCGCCCACCCAGGGAAACCGCGAGTTGATTTAAATCCGCCTGCTTATCGGCGGCGATGATCGCCAGCACATGCTGGTGCATGCCGTTACCTTTCACATGGCAGACCAGCGCTTTGGCGCCTTGCCCCAGTGCGGTCTTGCGAATGGCGGAAACGGCCTCGCATTTTCCTACCGCGTCGTGTTCAACCACCCGGTAACGTGCGTGATGTTTATTGAGTAAATCGATGATTTGCTGATGAACGGCATAACCTTTATCGTGCGGCATTGTTGATCCCTCAGAAATTAAATAGCCCGCTAAGTGCGCATTTCACCATACTGGCGGCCTGTGGACTTTGCAATGCTGAACAGTTAAACCAAAAATTCAGCGCACTATGTGACGAACTCTGATTATCCCGTCGGAGACTGGTCAGTTCTGCTGAGCTTTGCCAGGCTTATAGCGTACTTTCACTGGGAGGACTTACGATGGGTTTATTTGATTTTGTAAAAGAAGCGGGTGAAAAACTCTGGGATTCCCTGAAGGGGGATGAGGGCGATCAGGGTGTAAAAGTTGAGGAACACCTCAAGAAAACCGGCGTACCCGGCGCGGATAAAGTCAGCGTCAAAGTGGAGAACGGCAAGGCGGTGGTGAGTGGCGATGGCCTGACCCAGGAGCAAAAGGAGAAAATCCAGGTTGCGGTGGGTAACGTAAAAGGCATCGCCAGCGTCGAGAATAACGTGACCGCCAGCGATGCACGTGAAGAAGCCACTTATTACACCGTTAAATCGGGGGATACGCTAAGCGCTATTTCCAAACAGGTTTATGGCGACGCGAATAAGTACAATGCGATTTTCGAAGCCAATAAACCGATGCTGACCCATCCCGATAAAATTTATCCTGGTCAGGTGCTGATTATTCCTAAGCAGAATGCATAACGGGAAATAAAAAGCCCGGCTGCTACTGGCCGGGCTGGCTATTTAATAAGACGTTACGCTTCGGCGTTTTGCTTATGAAACAGTTCGCGGAATACCGGATAAATATCATCCTGATCGCGAATATGCTGCATGGCGAAATTATCAAATCGCGCCTGCAGGTGTTCATATTCCCGCCATAACGTCTGATGAGCGCGACGGGTAATTTCGATATAGCTGTAATAACGGACCACTGGCAAAATTTTCTTCGCCAGAATTTCATGGCACAGCGGAGAATCGTCGGCCCAGTTATCGCCATCCGACGCCTGAGCGGCATAAATGTTCCATTGCGCCGGGTCGTAGCGTTCCTTCACCACATCATCCATTAATTTCAGTGCGCTGGAGACAATGGTCCCGCCGGTTTCCTGGGAGTAGAAAAATTCATGCTCATCCACTTCTTTGGCCTGGGTGTGGTGACGGATATAGACCACCTCAACGTTTTTATAAGTCCGGCTGAGGAACAGATACAGCAGGATATAAAAGCGTTTCGCCATGTCTTTCGTGGCCTGATCCATTGAGCCGGACACGTCCATTAAACAGAACATCACCGCCTGGCTTGAGGGCTCAGGGCGTTTTTCGTAGTTTTTGTAGCGTAAATCGAACGTGTCGATAAACGGCACGCGTTCTATTTTAGCGCGCAGCTCCGCAATTTCACGGCGCAGACGTTCCTCTTCCAGCAGTTGTGCCGGTTCGCTGTTGGCGACGATATCCAGATCCGCTTCCAGCGCGTGCAACTGGCGGCGTTTCCCCGCCGTCATGGCGGTACGCCGCGCCAGCGAGTTTTGCAGGGAGCGCACCACACTGATATTGGCCGGAACGCCATTTGCGGTATAACCCGCACGGTGTGTTTTATATTCGTTAAGCTGCCGGTGCTGGTTCTTCTTCAGATTCGGCAGCGCCAGGTCTTCAAACAGGAGATCGAGGTATTCATCTTTGGAGATCTGGAACACGAACTCGTCCTGGCCTTCACCGTCCTGGCTTGCCTGGCCTTGTCCGCTACCGCCTCCGCCGCCTCCACCCTGTGGTCGTTCAATACGATCGTTTTGGACAAAGTGATCGTTACCGGGATGCACGCGATGACGCAGGCCGCCGCGCCCCTGATGAAACATCGGTTCGTTGATATCTTCCGTTGGAATGGAGACCGACTCGCCGCTCTCCACGTCGGTTACCGAACGCTTGTTGATGGCCTCGGAAATCGACTGCTTGATTTGCGATTTATAACGGCGCAAAAAGCGCTGGCGGTTCACCGTGCTTTTGTTTTTGCCGTTCAGCCGCCGGTCAATGAAATAGGCCATATTTCCCCCAGACTGCATAGATGCCGCGCAGAAATGGCCGCAGGCGAACCTGCGGCGTCAGCGTTGTCGTTATGAGGATTTCCGTACCCGCAGATACCATTCGCACAGCAGGCGCACCTGCTTGCGGGTGTATCCTTTTTCCATCATGCGATCGACAAAGTCGTCGTGTTTTTTCTGCTCATCAGTGGATGTCTTGGCGTTAAAGGAGATAACCGGCAACAGCTCTTCCGTGTTGGAGAACATTTTTTTCTCGATCACGGTGCGCAGCTTCTCATAGCTGGTCCAGTTCGGATTACGTCCGCTATTATGCGCCCGGGCACGCAATACAAAGTTGACGATTTCATTACGGAAATCTTTCGGATTGCTGATACCCGCCGGTTTTTCAATTTTTTCCAGTTCCGCATTCAGGGATTCGCGGTCGAACAGCTGGCCGGTATCCGGGTCGCGGTATTCCTGATCCTGGATCCAGAAATCGGCATACGTGACATAGCGATCGAAAATGTTCTGCCCGTATTCCGAGTAAGATTCCAGATACGCCGTCTGGATCTCTTTGCCAATAAATTCCGCGTATTTCGGGATTAAATAGCCTTTGAGATGCTCCAGATAGCGTTCCGCCTGATCCTGCGGGAACTGCTCGCGCTCAATTTGCTGTTCCAGCACATAGAACAGATGAACCGGGTTCGCCGCGACTTCTGCGTGATCAAAGTTGAACACCCGGGAGAGGATTTTAAACGCGAAACGTGTCGACAGCCCGTTCATCCCTTCATCCACGCCAGCGTAGTCCCGGTACTCCTGATAAGACTTCGCTTTCGGATCGGTATCCTTGAGGCTTTCCCCATCGTAAACGCGCATTTTTGAGTAAATGCTCGAGTTTTCCGGCTCTTTAAGACGTGACAAAATCGAGAAGCGCGCCAGCGTTTCCAGCGTGCCCGGCGCGCAAGGCGCATGCGTAAGCTCACTGTGATTCAGCAGTTTTTCGTAAATCTTGATCTCTTCGGAGATCCGCAGGCAATAAGGCACCTTGACAATGTACACACGGTCAAGAAACGCCTCATTGTTTTTGTTGTTACGGAATTGCACCCACTCCGATTCGTTGGAGTGCGCCAGAATAATGCCGTTGAACGGCAGGGCGGAAATACCTTCAGTACCGTTGTAGTTGCCTTCCTGGGTGGCGGTCAGTAACGGATGCAGCACTTTAATGGGCGCTTTAAACATCTCGACGAATTCCATAATCCCCTGGTTGGCACGGCACAGCGCGCCGGAATAGCCATAGGCGTCCGGGTCGTTTTGCGCGTGGTGTTCCAGTTTACGGATATCGACTTTACCGACCAGCGCAGAGATGTCCTGGTTGTTTTCATCACCCGGTTCGGTTTTCGCGATGGCGACTTGCGCCAGAATTGAAGGCCATACTTTTACAACTTTGAATTTGGTAATGTCTCCGCCAAATTCATGCAACCGCTTCGCCGCCCACGGGGACATGATTGTCCCGAGATAGCGATTCGGGATGCCGTACTCTTTTTCAAGAATTTGGGCATCTTCACGCGGATTGAACAGGCAAAGCGGGTGATCGTTAACCGGGCTGCGTTCGCCATTGGCGCTCAGTACGTAAATAGGCACGCGCTGCATCAGTGATTTCAGGCGCTCGGCAAGGGATGATTTACCCCCGCCTACCGGGCCTAACAGATAAAGGATCTGTTTCTTCTCTTCCAGTCCCTGGGCCGCGTGTTTCAGATAAGAGACGATTTGTTCAATGGCTTCTTCCATACCATAGAACTCTTCAAATGCCGGATAACGGGAAATGACCCTATTCGAAAAGAGACGGGAAAGCCGGGGCTCCTGGGCAGTATCCACCATCACTGGCTCACCAATGGCCGTCAATAGCCGTTCTGCCGCGTTAGCGTAGGCACTGCGATCCTGCTTACAAACAGCAAGAAATTCCTGCAGTGTGAACTCTTCGTCCTTGGCAGCTTCATAACGCTGGCGATAGTGATCGAATATATTCATGGCATGCCGTCCTTTCGTTTTTAAGCACAGGATAAGGGCCGTTCATATGAATAGTAGAGGCCCCCGGAAGACATTTCTGATACAGCAACCCTTATGCCAACTCTTGCGATAAGCGCATAGCACTGCGCGACTGCGGTCAGGGTAATTGCCTTCTCAAAATTAAGCGTAGATGGCATTTAGAAAACTTGCTGTGGCAATTTGCTAATTTCAATGACATATCAATCACTCATCCTAAATATTCTGATTTTTGAAGGCGCTTTTCGCGGGGCTGTCATGGCTGCGCAATAAAAATGCAAACCCCACGTCAACTTAGCGGCGCACAGTAGATAATTTTCTGTAAATGGCTTAAGTAAAAAATTTGGGCTAAGGGTTAAACGCGGTTACACTTCGTGGCGCTGATTATTTGATTAAGGAAGAAAAGGACTGTGACGAAATTCAAACTTCTTGCACTGGGCATTGCGCTGGCTTCGGCTTCTTCGCTGGTACAAGCCGAGGGCCCCGTGTCACTGGGCGTTGGCGCGGGCTACGTTGAAGGTCCGTATAAGCAGTATGACAACGATGTTCTGCCGCTGCCGGTCATCGGTTATGAAGGTGAACACGTGTGGGTACGCGGCCTGGGCGCAGGTTACTACCTGTGGAATGACCAGACCGATAAACTGTCGGTCATGGCTTATTACTCGCCCCAGTATTTCAAACCGAAAAATAGCGACAATGATCAGCTCCGTCAGCTCGATAAGCGTAAAGCGACGCTGATGGCTGGCCTTTCTTATGTCCATAATACTCAGTACGGTTTCCTGCGTACCGCGCTGACGGGTGACACCCTGGATAACAGCAACGGCATGCTTTGGGATATTGCATGGCTGTATCGCTATAACAATGGCGCGCTGACCGTGACCCCGGGCATCGGCGTACAGTGGGCCAGCGAGAATCAGAATGAATACTATTATGGCGTTAGCCGTTCTGAAGCGCGCCGCAGCGGGTTGGATGCCTACGATCCGGACAGTGGCTGGAACCCGTACCTCGAGCTTACAGTTAACTACAAGCTGACCGACAGCTGGAACGTTTACGGCACCGGACGCTATACCCGTCTGGACAGCGAAGTGACCGACAGCCCGATGGTTGAACAAAACTGGAGTGGCGTATTCTCCACCGGCGTGACTTACAGTTTTTAATCGGCTTTTTTGTGCAGATAAACGGGGCGCTTGCGCCCCTTTTTCTTTAGTGTGGTAGCTCACCCCGAGAGGAGAAAACCATGGCAACTGTAACGCACTTTTTTTCTCATTCAACGCCAATACCTGTCATCGGGCAGGGCACCTGGTATATGGGCGAAAACGCAACCCGGCGTCGCCAGGAAGTCAATGCACTACAGCGGGGCATCGATCTGGGGCTGACGCTTATCGATACGGCAGAAATGTATGCAGATGGCGGGGCGGAAGAGGTGGTGGGCGAAGCGATACGCGGCAGGCGTGACGAGGTATACCTGGTCTCAAAAGTCTATCCCTGGAATGCCGTGGGGTTTAGAGCTCATGAAGCCTGCGAAGCCAGCCTCAAGCGCCTTGGCACCGATTACCTCGATCTTTATCTGCTGCACTGGCGCGCAACGGTACCCTTTGAAGAGACCATCGCCGCGATGGAGTCGTTGATAGCGCAGGGCAAAATAGGGCGCTGGGGTGTGTCTAATCTTGATACTGAGGATATGCAGTCGCTCTGGAAGCTTGAGGGCGGCAAAGCGTGCGCCACAAATCAGGTGCTGTACCATCTCGGATCGCGCGGAATTGAATACGATTTACTGCCCTGGTGCGCGCAACACGATTTGCCCGTGATGGCCTATTGCCCACTGGCGCAGGCGGGGCGGCTTCGTGAAGCGCTGCTGCATCACCCGGTCGTGAAGGCGATTGCACAGGATAAAGGCATCAGTGTCGCCCAGGTGCTACTGGCATGGGTTATTCGCAATCCGGGTGTTCTGGCCATTCCGAAAGCGGCGACAATTGCCCATGTGGAAGAGAATGCGGCGGCGCTGGAGGTCAGGTTAACGGCGCAGGAAATGGCGCTGCTGGATGAAGCCTTTCCACCGCCACACGAGAAGATGCCGCTGGATGTAGTATAAACCGCTCCCCTTACTCGCAGGTAAGGGGAGGGAGAGTACGTCTGACTCAGGCTTTCTTCGTCACACGCAGTGTTTGCGCCAGGCGAGACGGTTTTTCTTCGCTGGCTTTCTGGGTGGCGGTTGCACAAGCCGTTTCCACGCAGACAAACGTTTTATAACCGTCGTCCGGCATATCCGCCATTGCCTGAGACAACGCCGGACCCGGGTTCCAGCCCACCACGTTACAGTGATGATGATGGATAACGTCGATAGTGCGTTTCAGCGCGCCGTCGTGAATCACACTGCAGGCTTCCGGGTTCAGATACACGCGATCGGTACGGTCCGGGAAAGTCTGCACGCCGTCAGTCAACACGCCTTCTTTAGCGTCATTCACTTTATCAATGTAACGATCGCCAAGACCGCTCACTTTCACCGCATCGATATCACCAACGTTAAAGTAGGTGTGCAGTGCGGAGAAGGTTTCAAACTCGCCGTGGGCTTCCAGTTCCATCTCGCAGGTGGCACCCAACTTAAAGCGTGCATAGAGCGTGAAATCATTTGGCCAGTACTGTTTTGTGACTTCGCTGCTTTGCAGTTCAAAGGTCAACACCACGCCATTATCGTCTTCGTTATGGGCTTTCAGCGTCCAGGGAAGATTACGGGCGAAACCATGCGAGGGCAGATCTTTTTGCGCTGCGGGGCCAAACCACGGCCAGCAAATCGGCACGCCGCCACGAATTGCGACGCCTTTGCTGAATGGCGTCGTGGCGCTCAACCACAGCACTTCCTCTTCGCCAGCCGGTTTCCATGAAAGCAGATGAGCCCCCTGTAACGTCAGCGATGCGCGTACTTTCGGATGCTCGACCACTACAACATCAAGCTCGTCCATCTTGCGTAACGAAATCACCGGGGTGATTTGTTCTAAAACCGGCAATGCGAAAATGCTATCAATCATGTCCATTATCCTCTGTTCAGACCAAAAAAAAGGGCGACCATCGTCGCCCTCTCAGGATCAATCGTTCATCTCAACTTATTTGGAGATGTGAGCAATCAGGTCCAGTACTTTGTTGGAGTAGCCAGTTTCGTTGTCGTACCAGGAAACCAGTTTCACAAAGTTGTCGTTCAGTGCGATACCTGCTTTGGCATCGAACACGGAAGTGCAAACTTCGCCGTTGAAGTCGGTAGAAACAACATCGTCTTCGGTGTAACCCAGAACGCCTTTCATTTCGCCTTCAGCAGCAGCTTTGATCGCTTTCTTGATGTCTTCGTAAGAAGCTGCTTTTTCCAGACGAACGGTCAGGTCAACAACGGATACGTTCGGAGTCGGAACGCGGAACGCCATACCAGTCAGTTTGCCGTTCAGTTCCGGCAGAACTTTACCTACTGCTTTAGCAGCACCGGTAGAGGACGGGATGATGTTCTGAGCCGCGCCACGGCCGCCGCGCCAGTCTTTGTGAGACGGGCCGTCAACAGTTTTCTGAGTTGCAGTGGTCGCGTGAACGGTGGTCATCAGACCTTCGATGATGCCGAAGTTGTCGTTGATAACTTTAGCCAGCGGAGCCAGGCAGTTGGTGGTGCAGGATGCGTTGGAAACGATGTCCTGGCCGTTGTATTTGTCAAAGTTAGCGCCTTTAACAAACATCGGGGTGTCATCTTTAGACGGGCCAGTCAGCACAACTTTTTTCGCGCCAGCGGTGATGTGTTTACGTGCGGTTTCGTCAGTCAGGAAGATACCGGTTGCTTCAGCAACAACGTCAACACCCACTTCGTTCCATTTCAGGTTAGCCGGATCTTTTTCAGCGGTAACACGGATTTTTTTGCCGTTAACGACCAGGTGACCGTCTTTCACTTCAACGGTGCCGTCGAAACGACCGTGAGTGGAGTCATATTTCAGCATGTAAGCCATGTACTCAGCGTCTAACAGATCGTTAATTGCAACGATTTCGATGTCAGAACGAGTTTGAGCAGCACGGAAAACAATGCGACCGATACGGCCAAAACCGTTGATACCTACTTTGATAGTCATATATTCCACCAGCTATTTGTTAGTGAATAAAAGGTTGCCTGTAAAATTACAAAAACCTTACGCAGCGTCAAGCGGAATCGTGTCAATCATTGCGACAAATCAATCTGCTGACTAACCTTTGCACGAATAACACGTCGAGCATTTCCTTTTGGGCTGCAACCCCAGATGGGGACGCGGCGCGCAATTTTAAAGGGCGGCAAAGCATTAAATGTGATGGACGTCACAAACTACGCCTGGCCGCTTATCCGCTGCTAAGTTTAGATCAAAAGTTAGCACCTCACTGTTAATGTTTTGTTAGAATCTGGCAGATAATGTGATCTGTTTAACCCTGCCGAGATGTGAACTTATGGCTAATAACTTCTCCCCGGAAGATCTTAAAAAAATGCTGACCGACGTACAGTTTTATGTCACCCAGCAACATGGCACCGAAGCGCCATTTACCGGGCGTTTGCTGCATAATAAGCGCGAAGGCGTGTATCACTGCCTGGTGTGCGACGCGGCCCTGTTTCACTCGCAAACCAAGTATGATTCAGGCTGCGGCTGGCCGAGTTTTTTCGAGCCGGTAAGCGAAAACGCTATCCGTTACCTGAATGATTACTCGCATGGGATGCAGCGTACTGAAATCCGCTGCGGGCATTGCGACGCGCATTTAGGCCACGTTTTCCCGGATGGACCTCAGCCAACTGGCGAACGTTACTGCGTCAATTCCGCCTCGCTTAGCTTCACCGATGACGAAAACGGCGCGCAGACTAAAGGCTGAAGAATCGATTCAGCAAACTATTCCACTGGAGCAGTGTGAAAATGAACATTGATGACCTGATTAACAGCATGACGCCGGAAGTGTATCAGCGCCTGGTCACCGCGGTTGAGCTGGGTAAATGGCCGGATGGAGTCGCGCTCACTGACGAACAAAAAGCCAACAGTATGCAACTGGTGATGCTGTGGCAGACGCGGCACAACCATAATCCTGATCACATGTCGATCGGGACGGATGGTCAAATCGTGATGAAGAGTAAACAGCAATTCAAAGAAGAATTTGGTATCGGTTCGCCGACCATCGCACGCATTAAACCTGAATAATCCTGGCCTTGCTGTCTACGAAAACAGATAGCAAGGCTCCGCTTGTTTCACCCTGGCTTAAAAGCTTCCGGGTACGATCCCTGCGCATTTCCCCATTCTTAAATCAGAAAACTTACTCCCCGCTATAACTCACGACTGGCTCAGCACATGGGCGCAGGCCGTTGAAAAGACAAGGGCCAGCCAGAAAGAGAAACCTGACTGGGTCGGGCAATATCCGTACGTTCATATTGAGCGCTATCAAAAGATATTCAAAAAGGCATTAACTTCAAACGACACCAGCGTGGATACAGACACTGGCGGCACCGTTGGGGATGAAAACAAGAAGGCCCGGATATTTCCGGGCCACTGCTTAGCGCTGGGTTTCCAGCCAGTCGTCTAACGTAAACAGCGTCGCGCCTTCCGCCGCCATCTCCATAAACGCCTGAGCGCTATCCTGCGGATTAAGATTGACGCCGCGACAGCCGTCGGTAATCACATTCACGGTATAGCCCAGTGATAACGCGTCCAGCACGGTGAATTTTACGCAGTAATCCGTCGCCAGCCCCATGATGACCAGCTCTTTGATACCGTGATGGCGCAGCCATTCGTCCAGGGCAGTTTTCTGCCGGTGTTCGTTATCAAAGAAGGCGCTGTAACTGTCAATCAGCGGGTTTTCGCCTTTATGAAATACCGCATCAATAGCTTTTTGATTCAGCAGCGGATGCAGATCCGCACCCTCGGTGAACTGCACGCAATGAGCGGGCCACCAGGTTTGCGGATAGCCGTCCAGTTCACCCTGGGTGAACGGCTCGGCGTCATGCTGGCTGGCAAAACTGCCATGATTAGCCGGGTGCCAGTCCTGGCTTGCCAGGATGGCATCACCACGGGCACGGCTCCAGTCAATCAGCTGGTTGGCAATATCCACCGTGCTGTCGCCTTCCACCACCGCCAGCGCGCCGCCAGCGCAAAAATCATTCTGTAAATCCACCAGCAGCAGGGCGCGCTGGGTCAAAATTGAGACATTACTCATCAGGCGTCAGCTCTCCACGCAGGTTTTGCATCATGGCCTCACGTATTGCCGATGCGCTTAATCCTTGGCTTAACAGAAAATGCAGTTTGGTCAGTGTGGCTTCTACGGTCATATCGAACCCGCCAATCACCCCCGCCTGGGCCAGTGCATTGCCCGTGGCGTAGCCACCCATATTCACTTTACCGGACATACACTGGGTGAGATTCACCACTACAATGCCGCGTTCGCTGGCTTCATGCAGCTCTTTCAGGAACTCCTGATTTTGCGGCGCATTACCGACGCCATAAGAGCGCAAAATGAGTGCCTTCACTGGCTGGCGCAAAAAGTTACGCACCACATCCGCGGAAATCCCCGGATAAATGGTTACCACGCCAATCGGCTGCGGCGTAATAGGGTGTACCGTCAAAGGACCGTCGCCGTGCGGTGCTGCCGGGGTGTTAAGTTTACGGATGTGGATGCCGGCTTCCAGCAACGGCGGCAGGTTAGGGGACGCGAACGCGTTAAACCCGTCGGCATGGGCTTTAGTGGTGCGATTACCCCGGAACAGACAGTTGTTGAAGAACAGCGTCACTTCATTGATGGGATAATTCGCTGCAACGTACAGCGCGTTAAGCAGGTTGATTTGCCCGTCAGATCGCAGTTCCGCCAGCGGGATCTGTGAACCGGTAACAATGACCGGTTTGCTGAGATTTTCCAGCATAAACGACAGCGCCGAGGCGGTGAACGCCATGGTGTCGGTACCGTGCAGGATCACAAAACCGTCGTACTGGTCGTAGTGCGCCTGTATATCCTCGGCGATGTGCTGCCAGTCTTCCGGAGTCATATCCGATGAATCCATCAGCGGCTGATATTCATGGATAGTAAAATCGGGCATTTCCGGTCGATGGAACTCGGGCATCAGCGCCAGCTGGCGTTGCAGATGGCCTGAAACGGGAATGTAACCCTGTTCGGAACGCTGCATACCGATGGTACCGCCGGTATAGGCAACGTAAATCGATTTTTTAGACATAGTGTTGGGTTCGTTATTGATAATCAGCAGGATTATATACGACGCAGAGGGATAAATGCCGTGAAAAAAGCCCGGCATTGCCGGGCTTGATACGATTAGCGGACGTCACCGCAGGTTAAGCAGAAGGCATAACGGTGTTGCGGGTCGTTAAACGCCGCCAGCTTATCGGTTTCTGCTTTCACAGATCCGGCTGCCTGGATGACCGGTGCCGGAAGCCAGGCCTGCAACGCTTGCGGCAGCATGGCGCGGACCGACCCGGTCATGCTGGCGAACACCGTATCCATAAAGGTAGGTTCGTCCTGATAAAAATCAGCATGCCACTGTTTCAGTTTGGCCAGTTCCGCGGCTTTTTTCAGCGCATCATCGAAATCACCCAGACTGTCCACCAGACCATTGGCTTTCGCGTCCTGTCCGGTCCAGACATGGCCCTGGGCGATGCTGTCAATCTGCTGCGGCGTTTTATTGCGCGACTGCGCCACCAGATTAATAAAGCGCTGATACCCGTTTTCAATGGTCAACTGCATTAACTGCTGGACTTCCTGGGGCAGCGCTTTGGTGACCGAAACATCCGCCAGCGCCGAGGTTGAGACGCCGTCGGTATGAACGCCAATCGCGCTCAGGCTGTCTTCCACGGTGTTAATCACCCCGAAAATACCGATAGAGCCGGTGAGGGTGCTGGGATTTGCCATGATGTAATTGGCAGGTGTCGAAATCCAGTAGCCGCCGGAAGCCGCCATGCCGCCCATAGAGACCACCACCGGTTTGCCTGCCGCTTTCGCCGCTGCCAGCTCTTCGCGAATGATTTCCGACGCCGTCACGCTGCCGCCGGGGCTGTTAACCCGCAGCACGATCGCTTTCACTTTCGGATCCAGACGCGCTTCGCGGATTTGCCCCGCAGTGGTATCGCCGCCCACGTTGCCTGGGGTTTCCTCACCATCCATGATGGCGCCGTTCGCAAACACCACGGCAACCGCATCGCCTTGTTTCGTCCGTTTATTCAACGTGTAGTCGTAGAAACTGGTGGCGCTGTAGTTTTTGTCTTCTTTGCTCCAGCCGAACTGTTTCGTCAGCGCTTTTTCCACTTCAGCACTGGAGCCTAGCGCGTCCACCAGCTTGTTATCCAGTGCGTATTTGGCGGTATCGCCGCCGTTTTTCTGTAAACCTGCCAACAGCGCCGCTGCGCCAGGGAACACTTGATCGGGTTGGATCTGGCGATTGGCCGCGATCGTAGCGAGGTAATTCTGCCACAGCTCGCCAATCCAGCGGCTGTCCGCTTCGCGGGCTTCCGGAGACATATCGTCACGGATAAAGGGTTCAACCGCGGATTTATACGTACCGACGCGGAAGACATGCGTCGTGACTTTCAGCTTGTCCAGCAGCGACTTGTAATACAGGCCGTTAGTGGCAAAGCCATGCAGATCAACGGTTCCCTGTGGAGAGAGCCAGATTTTATTGGCGAAGCTCGCCAGATAATATTGCCCCTGGCTGTAGCTTTCGCCCGTCGCGATAACCGGTTTGCCGCTGTCGCGGAATTCACGCAGCGCCTTGCCGATATACTGCATTGAGGGCTGATCGGCACCGGCGAAATCGCGTAAATCCAGGACGATACCGGTGATATTGCGGTCATCTTTCGCCTGACGAATCGCGTCGACAATATCGAACAGTGAGTTTTCCTGCAGACGATCTGACGATGCGCCGAACAGCTGGCGACCAATCACGCCGAGTTTATTACTGACGGAGGGCTTATCCACCACCACGCCGCTGATATCAAGCAGTAGCGCGCCGCGTGACGGCTCGGTGGAAGAGTTGCTCATCTGCAGCCAGATACCGACGCCGACCAGCACTAAAAAGATAAAGAAAAGGTTCAGCACCAGTTCCCTGATGAAATTAAGCAGACGCCACGTCCACTTGAAAAAACCGGCAAAAATTCGCCAAAGAGTGCGCATGTGTTCTCCCTGAAGGGTGAGTAGCAGGATCTTGGTTCGCAATATGCAGAACGATTAGCAAGAAGGGTATCCTAATTTCCCGTTTCGCGCTTGTCAGTAGCAATCCGCGGCGAAGCTGTAACAAACTCAGGGCGTGTGTTAATTTTGTGTAAGAATGCCCGATCACATTCAGGTGGCAGGAGGGCGGCGAAAGCAATGTGCCTCCCTCTGTAATCTGAAGACCAACGGATATAAATCACTGATGGAGCCGAAAATGGATGCACTAGAACTGTTAGTTAACCGCCGAAGCGCTTCCCGTCTGGTTGAGCCCGCCCCACAGGGCGAACAGCGCGAAAATATCATCCGCGCCGCCATGCGCGCCCCGGATCACGGTACATTGCAACCGTGGCATTTTTTTATGATCGAAGGGGAAGGGCGCGAGCGGTTCAGTCAGTTGTTGGAAAAAGCGGCCCGGGACAGTGGGCTGGATGAGAAAGCGATTGAAAAAGCGCGTAGCGGTCCGTTTCGCGCGCCGCTGATCGTCACCGTGGTGGCGAAATGCCAGGAGCATCATAAAGTGCCGCAGTGGGAACAGCTGTTATCGGCGGGATGCGCAGTGATGGCAATGCAAATGGCGGCTCTGGCGCAAGGGTTTAATGGCATCTGGCGCAGCGGCCCAATGACCGATAATCCGCAGGTGCGTGAAGCCTTTGGCTGTCGTGAGCTGGATAAAATAGTGGGTTTTCTGTACCTCGGCACCCCGCAGTTAAAAGCCTCCACGACCATCAGCGTGCCGGATACAACGCCCTTCGTCAGTTATTTCTGAGTGTGACGCGCAAATCTGTCTGGATTGTGAGCGAAAGCCTCGCAATTCAGACCGTCCTACTTACCTCATGCCAGTTCTGGCGCTACCATATACCCGTCATATTTCATGCTACAGGGGCACTGGCTTTCTGTAGCATGAAATATTTAGGGTACTGACACCCTGGATGACATGAAGCGTCAACTATCGACAGGAGATGTCCATGAAAGAAGCCATTCGCTTAACCCAGTACAGCCACGGCGCAGGATGCGGCTGTAAAATTTCCCCGAAAGTGCTCGAAACTATTCTGCACAGTAATCAGGCTAAATTTATCGATCCGCAGTTACTGGTGGGGAATGAAACCCGCGACGATGCCGCAGTTTACGATCTGGGAAATGGCACCTGCGTTATCAGCACCACCGACTTCTTCATGCCGATTGTTGACGACCCGTTTGATTTTGGCCGTATCGCCGCCACCAACGCTATCAGCGATATTTTTGCCATGGGCGGCAAACCCATTATGGCGATTGCCATTCTCGGCTGGCCGGTTGAAAAGTTAGCCCCGGAAATCGCCGCGCAGGTGATTGAAGGCGGTCGTCATGCCTGCCAACAGGCAGGGATCGCGCTGGCGGGCGGTCACTCAATCGATGCGCCGGAGCCGATTTTCGGCCTGGCGGTCACGGGTGTCGTGCCCACTGAACGTGTGAAGCGCAACAGTACCGCGACCGCAGGCTGCAAACTATATCTCACCAAACCGCTGGGCATTGGCGTACTGACCACCGCCGGTAAAAAGAACCTGCTGCGCGAAGAGCACGCCGGGCTGGCGACCGAAGTGATGTGCCAGATGAACATCGCGGGCGCGGACTTTGCTCAAATTGAGGGCGTTAAGGCCATGACGGACGTGACGGGATTTGGCCTGCTGGGGCATCTGAGCGAAGTGTGCCAGGGCGCCGGGTTACAGGCGGAGGTCTGGTACCAGGATGTACCCAAGCTGCCGGGCGTGGAAGAGTATATCGCCCAGGGCTGCGCGCCGGGCGGTTGCAGCCGTAACTTCGCCAGCTATGGTCATCTCATGGGCGATATGCCCCCGCACTGGCGCGATCTGTTATGCGATCCGCAAACCTCCGGCGGCCTGCTGCTGGCGGTCGAACCCGGCAGTGAAATGGAAGTAGCGGAGGTTGCTGCCCGCCATGGTATAACCCTCGCCGCCATTGGCGAACTGAAAACGGCCCGTGGCGGCCGTCCGATGATTGAGATCCGCTGACGCGATGCGGTTATTCATTGCCGAAAAACCCAGCCTTGCCCGGGCAATTGCCGATGTACTGCCTAAGCCCCATCGTCGGGGCGAGGGCTTTATCGCCTGCGGTAACGATCAGGTGGTGACCTGGTGCGTCGGGCACCTGCTGGAACAGGCGCAGCCGGATGTCTACGACAGCCGCTACGCCCGCTGGAATCTGGCCGATCTGCCTATCGTCCCGCAAAAATGGCAGCTTCAGCCGCGTCCGTCGGTTGCGAAACAGCTCAACGTCATTAAAAAACTGCTCGCCGATGCCAGTGAAGTGATCCACGCCGGTGACCCGGATCGCGAAGGGCAACTGCTGGTGGACGAAGTGCTGGACTATCTGGCCCTTCCTGCTGAAAAGCGTAAACAGGTGCAGCGCTGCCTGATAAACGACCTCAATCCCCAGGCGGTAGAGCGGGCGATTTCCCGCCTGCGCGCTAACAGCGAGTTTGTTCCGCTGTGCGTCTCGGCGCTGGCGCGCGCCCGCGCCGACTGGCTGTACGGGATCAACATGACCCGCGCCTGGACGCTGCTGGGCCGAAACGCGGGTTATCAGGGCGTGCTTTCCGTCGGGCGGGTGCAAACGCCGGTGTTAGGGCTGGTGGTGCGACGCGACGAAGAGATCGAAAACTTCGTCGCTAAAGATTATTTCGAAGTCAAAGCGCATATTGTTACGCCAAAAGACGAACGGTTTGTGGCGGTGTGGCAACCCAGCGAGGCCTGTGAACCGCACCAGGATGAAGAAGGGCGGTTGCTCAACCGGGCGTTAGCGGAACATGTGGTGAAGCGGATCGCAGGCCAGCCGGCGGACGTCACCTCCTATGCCGACAAGCGTGAAACCGAACCCGCGCCGCTGCCGTTTTCGCTGTCGGCGCTGCAAATCGAAGCCGCGAAACGCTTTGGCCTCAGCGCCCAGAATGTGCTGGATATCTGCCAGAAGCTGTATGAGACCCATAAGCTTATTACCTACCCGCGCTCAGACAGCCGCTATCTGCCGGAGGAGCATTTTGCCGGACGCCATGCAGTAATTAACGCCATTAGCGTTCATGCAAAGGCGTTGCTGCCGCAGCCCGCCGTTGATGCGGACATCCGCAACCGCTGTTGGGATGACAAAAAAGTTGATGCGCACCATGCCATTATTCCAACGGCGCGCAGTTCAAACGTATCGCTGTCGCAGGATGAAGCGAAGATATACACCCTGATTGCCCGTCAGTACCTGATGCAGTTTTGTGCCGATGCGGTCTTTCGTAAATGCACCATCGAACTGGATATCGCGGGCGGCAAATTCATTGCCAAAGCGCGTTTCCTGGCGGAGGCTGGCTGGCGCGCATTGCTGGGCGCGAAAGAGCGCGATGAAGATAACGACGGGACGCCGCTGCCGGTGGTGGCAAAAGGCGATACGCTTCTTTGTGAACACGGTGAAGTGGTGGAACGGCAAACCCAGCCGCCGCGTCATTTCACCGATGCCACGTTGCTCTCCGCCATGACCGGGATCGCGCGTTTTGTGCAGGATAAAGATCTCAAAAAAATCCTGCGCGCCACCGATGGTCTGGGCACGGAAGCGACCCGCGCCGGCATTATTGAGCTGTTATTCAGGCGCAGCTTTTTGGTGAAGAAAGGGCGTTATATTCACGCTACCGAAGCAGGGCGCGCGCTGATCCACTCCCTGCCGGAACAGGCTGCCAGACCGGATATGACAGCGCACTGGGAGTCGGTGCTGACCCAAATCAGCGAAAAACAGCGACGCTATCAGGATTTTATGGAACCGCTGGTGCAAACCCTGCACTCGCTGATCGACCAGGCACGCGTCACGCCGGTTCGTCAGTTCCGTGGGCTGGTCGCCCCGCAAACCAAAGGCGAATCAAAAACGCGCTTCACCAGGCGCAAGAAGAAACCGGATGCGCCTTCTTCTCAAAATGCGGCGGGCTGATCCTTCCCCTGACGCAGCACGGCTATACTGGCGCGGCGTTTAACCACACGGGAAGGGAATCATGGATATCGAAGCAAAAGTATTACAGTTAATGGCTGAAGCGGGAAAACCGGTCTCGGCAGGCGAGATCGAAAAGCGGTGCGATCTGGAACGCAAGGCGATCGATAACGCGTTTAAGAAGCTTAAAAATGAAGGGAAGATTGTCTCGCCGGTTCGCTGCAAATGGCAGCCTGCCTGACAAACATCATGCCGCCTGCCTTCGCGCAGGCGGCTTTCTTTATTAAATCACGCCCTGCGCAAACATTGCGTCCGCGACTTTGACGAATCCGGCAATATTCGCCCCGCGCACGTAGTTAACCTGTTTATCTTCTTCACCCCACGCCACGCAGGCCTGATGAATATCCAGCATGATGTGATGCAGGCGGGCATCGACTTTCTCCGCTTTCCAGCCCATACGCGCCGCGTTCTGCGCCATCTCAAGACCTGAGGTCGCTACGCCGCCCGCGTTTGCCGCTTTGCCTGGCGCAAACAGCACGCCCGCCTCGAGGAACAGATCGGTAGCCTCGATGGTTGTCGGCATATTCGCGCCTTCCGCCACGGCTTTCACGCCGTTAGCAATCAGCGTACGGGCGGCGTCGGTGTCCAGTTCGTTCTGGGTCGCGCAGGGCAGCGCGATATCCACCGGTACGCCCCACGGCTGTTTACCTTCGAGATAAGTGAGGCCAAATTCCCGGGCATAATCGGCGACGCGACCATCGCGGCTGGCTTTGATTTCACACAGGCGTGCAAGCTTTTCTGCGGTGAAGCCAGCTTCGTCCACCACGGTGCCGTTAGAATCCGAAGCGGTCACGACGCGCGCGCCGAACGCCATGGCTTTTTCGATGGCGTACTGGGCCACGTTGCCGGAACCAGACACCGCCACGCGCATCCCTTCCATGCCCATACCGTGCTGTTTCAGCATCGCATCCACAAAGTAAACAAGCCCGTAACCGGTCGCTTCCGGGCGGATCAGACTGCCGCCGAATGACAGTCCTTTACCGGTAAACACGCAGGCGGTGTTATTGGACAGCTTCTTCATCATGCCCGCCATATAACCGACTTCGCGACCGCCGACGCCAATATCCCCGGCGGGCACATCGGTGTCCGCACCCAGATGGCGATACAGTTCGGTCATCAAGGACTGGCAAAACCGCATGATCTCGCCGTCGCTTTTCCCTTTCGGATCAAAATCGCTGCCGCCTTTGCCGCCGCCCATGGGCAGTGTGGTAAGGGCATTCTTGAAGGTTTGCTCAAAGCCAAGGAATTTAAGAATGGACAGGTTAACCGTCGGGTGGAAACGCATCCCGCCTTTATACGGGCCGATAGCAGAGTTGAACTGAACGCGCCATGCCCGGTTAACCTGCACCTGGTTACGATCGTCCACCCAGACAACCCGGAACTGGATCACGCGTTCCGGTTCAACCAGACGTTCCAGCAGCGCATTGTTGCGATAGCGCGGGTTCTGCTCGATAAAGGGCCACAGAGTGGTCATCACCTCGCGAACGGCCTGCGCGAACTCAACCTGGTGTGGATCGCGCGCAGCAACGGTATTGAGAAACTGCGCCAGAGAGAATGTCTGTCCCATTAATATAAGCTCCTGCTATGAAGAAATGATTTTATTTGTAATATTCCTGCATAAAAATGCAGCAGAAAAGACTATACCATTCACAGTAAGTCTTAAATCAAGCAAAAATTCACCCTCTGGACGCTTTTTTTACATTCGGCTATTAGAAAAAAAGATGACAAAAAAGAAGGTTATTCGGCACACAGCCCCCCAGGCAAATAGCTATAGTATTAGCCATGACGCGGGTCTCACGGGATATTGAATAAGGAACTCTTAATGCACTATTTACTACTGGCGGGCATGGCGCTGGTGATGGCGTTTCCTGCGGCTGCAGATCGCTACCGCCCGGATGTGGACGTGAATGTGCCTGCTGAAGTATTCAGTTCTGGCGGGCAGCGAGCGCAGCGCTGCGATCAGTGCTGCGTCTATCAGGATCAAAACTATTCAGAAGGGGCGGTGATTAAGGCCGAAGGGGTGATGCTGCAATGCCAGCGTGATGATAAAACCCTTAGCACCCATCCTCTGGTCTGGCGTCGCGTGAAGCCATAAACGCGTCGAGAAGCGGGATGTCTGCAGGCGCCAGCGGATAGCCGCTGGCCTGTTCAGGGGCGCACCACACCAGCGCGCTATGGCTTAATAACTGCATTTCACCTTGCCAGTGCGGCACATGCCAGGCATGAAGATGGATCAGGCGTCCGCTGACCGGCCTGGTGTGACTCGCCACGTAGCGGGAAGGCGCGGCCTCAATTGCGAGTTCCTCTCGCAATTCGCGGATCAATGCCTGCGGCTGGCTTTCTCCCGCTTCCATTTTCCCACCCGGAAATTCCCACAGCCCCGGCTGATCGCCATGCGGAGGGCGCTGGGCCAGCAAAATTTTCCCGTTGCGCTCCAGAATGGCGGCTACCACATCGATTTCTTTCATGGCGTACTCAGTAACACACCCCGGCAGGCCGGGGTCATCCTTTAAAATTTAAACGTCGCCCACACCGGCGCGTGATCGGACGGTTTTTCCATACCGCGGATCTCATAATCGATTCCGGTTTCCACGCAGCGTTCCGCCAACGGGTGGCTCGCCAGCAGCAAATCAATGCGCAGACCGCGGTTGTCGTCAAAGCCTCTGGAGCGGTAGTCAAACCAGGAGAAGCGATCGTTGGTTTGCGGATTGGCATGACGGAAGGTGTCCACCAGCCCCCAGTCAAGCAGGCGTCCCATCCACTCGCGCTCTTCCGGTAAAAAGGAACATTTCCCGCCGCGCAGCCAGCGTTTACGGCTGTCTTCACCGATGCCGATATCCAGATCTGTCGGGCTAATATTCATGTCACCCATGATCAGCACCGGATGGTCTTTGGTGAGTTCCGTTTCCAGCACCTGCTGCAAATTGCGATAGAACTTCTCTTTCGCCGGGAATTTGGTGGGATGGTCGCGGCTTTCTCCCTGCGGGAAGTAACCATTAATCACGATCAGATTACCCAGCGGCGACGGGATTTCAGCAATGATAATACGGCGCTGGGCCTCTTCATCATCATCAGGAAAACCGCGGCGGACGGACACCGGCGTCTCTTTCGTCAAAAGCGCCACGCCGTAATGGCCTTTTTGGCCGTGGTAGAAAACGTTATAGCCCAGCTTCGCCACCTCTTCGAGAGGGAACATGTCATCGTGGACTTTCGTCTCCTGCAAACCGATTACGTCAGGCTGATGCTTTTCAACAATTGCTTCGAGTTGATGCGGGCGGGCGCGCAGGCCGTTGATATTGAAAGAGATGAATTTCATAGTCGCTGCCAGTACATGTGCAATAAGTGGCTGGATGGTAGCAGAAATCGAGGCCGCGTGCCTGCTGTTGTGCCGGCCCGTTTTCAGAGCGCTCAGTGCACCATACTGAAGCGCAATGCCCTGTAAACGCGCGTCATGACTGAGCAAATCCCGTCTGCGATCACAAATCCAGAATTATATTTTATAAATGAATAATCTATCGATAAATCCTAGGGTGAGTGCCGCTTATTCAGATATTTATTCACTATTTATGCAGTTATAGTGAATAAGTCTGGTTTTTAAGTCATTGATATTTCTTTGTTAATCTCATGCTATGCATTTTTATCGCTGGCTGGCATGAAGTCTGCAATCTACATTCAGGAAGCAAATACATCATATTCATTAACATTTAAACAACCATTAATTTACCAGTGAGGTCGCTATGTCTTCGTCAATCACCCGACAGAATTTCGATGAATGGATGATTCCGGTTTATGCGCCAGCGCCTTTTATTCCGGTTCGGGCAGAGCGATCCACGTTGTGGGATCAGCAGGGTAAATCTTATATTGATTTCGCTGGCGGCATTGCGGTTAACGCGCTCGGCCATGCCAATCCTGAATTGCGCAAAGCGCTGGAAGAGCAGGCCGGGAAGTTATGGCACACCGGTAACGGCTATACCAACGAACCGATTCTCCGTCTGGCGAAACAGCTGATTGATGCCACCTTTGCCGACCGGGTGTTCTTCTGTAACTCCGGCGCGGAAGCCAACGAAGCGGCGCTGAAACTGGCCCGTAAATATGCCCACGATGTCTATGGCCCGCAGAAAAGCGGCATCGTGGCATTCAAAAATGCGTTTCATGGCCGCACGTTATTTACCGTCACCGCGGGTGGTCAACCGGCGTATTCACAGGATTTCGCGCCGCTGCCGCCGGATATTTCCCATGCGGTCTATAACGATCTGCAATCCGCTGCGGCGTTGATAGATGACAATACCTGCGCCGTGATCGTCGAACCGATCCAGGGCGAGGGCGGCGTGGTACCTGCGGAACCGGCGTTCCTTAAAGGACTGCGCGAATTGTGCGACCGCCACAATGCACTGCTTATTTTTGATGAGGTGCAAACCGGCGTGGGGCGTACCGGCTCGCTGTACGCGTACATGCATTATGGCGTGACGCCGGACGTGCTCTCCACCGCGAAAGCGCTGGGCGGCGGCTTCCCGATTGGCGCGATGCTGACCCGTGAACAATTTTCCCGTTCAATGACCGTCGGTACGCACGGCACCACCTATGGCGGCAACCCGCTGGCAGGTGCGGTGGCAGGTAAAGTGCTGGACATCGTTAACACCCCTGACGTGCTTAACGGCGTAAAACAGCGCCATGACGCCATTGTGGAGCACATCGACGCCATCAACCGTAAGCATAATTTGTTTAAGGCGGTGCGCGGCGTGGGCCTGCTGATGGGCTGTGTGCTGAGCGATAACTATGCCGGACGGGCAAAAGAGCTTCTGCAACTGGCCGCCGAAGAGGGTGCGATGGTGCTGATCGCCGGGGCCAACGTGGTGCGCTTCGCGCCTTCGCTGATTATCAGCGATGACGAGATCGGCGTGGGTCTTGAGCGTTTCGCCCGCGCCTGCGAGCGTTTTGTTGCGAAGGCGCCGTCATGATGGTTATCCGCCCCATTGAGCGCAATGATCTGGGGCCATTGCTTAAACTTGCCGGGAAAACAGGCGGCGGACTAACGTCACTCCCCGAAGATGAAGTGACTCTCGGTGAGCGCATCGAGCGGTCCATCGCCACCTGGAAAGGCACCTTACCCAAAGCCGATCAGGGCTATGTTTTTGTGCTGGAAGAGACGGAAACCGGACAGGTGGCGGGCATTTGCGCCATCGAAGTGGCGGTGGGGCTCAATGAGCCCTGGTACAACTACCGGGTCGGCACGCTGGTGCACGCCTCCAAAGAGTTGAACGTCTATAACGCGCTGCCAACGCTGTTTTTGAGTAACGACCATACCGGCAGCAGCGAACTGTGTACGCTGTTTCTCGACCCGGAATGGCGCAAAGAAGGCAACGGCTACCTGCTGTCGAAATCGCGCTTTATGTTTATGGCCGCGTTTCGCGACCACTTTAACGACAAAGTGGTGGCAGAGATGCGCGGGGTGATTGATGAGACCGGCTATTCACCGTTCTGGGAAAGCCTCGGTCAGCGCTTTTTCTCAATGGCGTTCAGTCGTGCCGACTATTTGTGCGGTACCGGCCAGAAAGCTTTTATCGCTGAGCTGATGCCGAAGCATCCGATTTACACCCATTTCCTGACCCCGGAAGCCCAGGCGGTAATTGGCCAGGTGCATCCGCAAACTGCGCCAGCCCGCGCCGTACTGGAAAAAGAGGGATTCCGCTACCGCGACTACATCGATATTTTCGACGGCGGTCCGACGCTGGAGTGCGATATCGACCGGGTGAGGGCAATACGTAAAAGCCGCCTGGTTGAGGTGGCGGAAGGCCAGCCAGCCGTGGATGAAACGTTTCCTGCCTGTATGGTCGCCAATGAAAAATATGACATGTTCCGCGTCATGCTGATCCGCGCTAACCCGGATACCCCGCGTCTGGTGCTGGATGCTGCCACGCTGGATGCCCTGAAGTGCCAGCCTGGCGACACGGTGCGGCTGGTGCGTTTATGCCCTGAGGAGAAAAAATCATGAGTTTGTGGATAGATGGCGAATGGATCGACGGTCAGGGCGAAACGCTGGAAAAATACAACCCGGTAACGGGCGAGTCGCTGTGGCGGGGCCTCGCCGCCAGTGCCGAACAGGTTCAACAGGCCTGTATCGCGGCGCGTCACGCGTTTCCCGGCTGGGCGCGTGAACCCTTCAGCGCCCGTCAGGCGATTGTCGAGCGTTTTGCCGCATTGCTGGAAAGTCATAAAAGCGAACTGACCGACATCATTGCCAGAGAAACGGCCAAACCGCGCTGGGAAGCGGCGACGGAAGTGACCGCGATGATCAATAAAGTCGCTATTTCGGTCAAAGCCTGGCATGCGCGCACCGGCGAGCAGGTGACGCCGATGGCAGATGGCGCGGCATCGTTGCGCCATCGCCCGCATGGCGTCCTGGCGGTATTTGGGCCGTATAACTTCCCCGGCCATCTGCCAAACGGCCATATCGTGCCGGGTCTGCTGGCGGGCAACACGCTGGTGTTTAAACCCAGCGAACTGACGCCGGCCATCGCCGAACGCGTCGTCCAACTGTGGCAGGAAGCCGGATTGCCGAAGGGGGTGCTGAATCTGGTGCAGGGGGCGCGGGAAACCGGACAGGCGCTGGCGGCATCGCCGGATATTGACGGTCTGCTGTTTACCGGCAGCGCCAGTACCGGTTATCAGCTCCATCGCCAGCTGGCCGGGCAGCCGGAAAAAATCCTCGCCCTGGAAATGGGCGGGAATAACCCGCTGATTGTTGAAGATCCGGCGGATATCGACGGCGCGGTGCATTTAACTATTCAGTCCGCATTCGTGACCGCCGGGCAGCGCTGTACCTGCGCGCGCCGTCTGCTGGTCAAACGCGGAGCCAAAGGAGACGCCTTCCTGGCGCGCCTGGTGAATGTCGCGGCGCGTATTCGTCCGGCAGAATGGGACGCGGAACCGCAGCCGTTTATCGGCGGGTTGATTTCGCCCCAGGCGGCTGAGCGGGTGCTAACTGCCTGGCAGGAGCACCTGGCGCGGGGCGGTAAAGCGTTGTTAACTCCTGAGCTGGTTCGGCCTGGTGCATCACTGTTAACGCCGGGCATTGTCGAACTGACGGGCGTAGCGGATGTGCCGGATGAAGAGGTTTTCGGTCCGTTGCTGTGCGTCTACCGCTATGACGATTTCAACGAAGCCATCGCGATGGCGAACAACACCCGTTATGGTTTGTCGAGCGGACTGATCTCGCCGCAGCGCGAGCAGTTCGAACAACTGCTGCTGGAAGCGCGCGCCGGGATTGTCAACTGGAACAAGCCTCTGACCGGCGCGGCCAGCACCGCGCCGTTTGGCGGCGTGGGCGCCTCCGGCAACCACCGCCCCAGCGCGTGGTATGCCGCTGACTATTGCGCCTGGCCGATGGCGACGCTGGAAAGCCCGACTTTCGCGCTTCCGGACACGTTAAGCCCCGGGCTCGATTTCAGCAGTGAGGAACCAGCATGAACGCGCGCGAGGTTAACTTCGACGGGCTGGTGGGGCTGACTCACCATTACGCCGGACTGTCGTTCGGCAATGAAGCCTCCACCAAACACCGTTTTCAGGTCTCGAATCCGAAGCTGGCGGCGAAGCAGGGTCTGTTAAAAATGAAGGCGCTGGCGGATATGGGCTTTGCGCAGGCCGTGATCCCGCCACAGGAGCGGCCCAATATTGGGCTGCTGCGCCAGCTTGGCTTTGATGGCACCGATCAACAGGTGGTGGAGAAAGCCTGGAAGCTGGCCCCGGAGCTGCTGTCTGCCGCCAGTTCTGCGTCGTCGATGTGGGTCGCCAATGCGGCCACCGTCTGCCCGTCTGCCGATGCGCTGGACGGGCGCGTGCATCTCACCGTCGCCAACCTGAACAATAAACTGCATCGCGCCAGCGAAGCGGTGACGACGGAGCGGGTGCTGAAGGCGATTTTCAGCGACACGGGCTGCTTCAGCGTCCATGAAGCGTTGCCGCAGGTGGCGATGCTGGGCGATGAGGGCGCGGCCAACCATAACCGGCTTTCGCACATCTATGGCGAGCCGGGCATTCAGCTGTTCGTTTACGGGCGCAATGCGGGGGGCGGACAGGCACCGGAGCGCTATCCGGCACGTCAGACGCTTCAGGCCTCGCAGGCCGTTGCGCGGTTGAATCAGGTCAGGCCTGATCAGGTCGTCTTCGCCCAGCAAAATCCGGCGGTGATCGACAAGGGTGTTTTTCATAATGACGTGATTGCCGTGACCAACCGTCAGGTGCTGTTTGCTCATGAAGCGGCATTTGTTAACCAGGCGGGACTGTATCAAACCCTTGCGCAGAAGTTGCCGGGTTTTCAGGCCATTGAGGTGCCGGAAAACCGGGTGAGCGTGGCGGATGCGGTTGAAACCTACCTGTTTAACAGCCAGCTGTTGAGCCTGGAGCAGGGCGACATGATGCTGGTGCTGCCGCAGGAATCCCGCGAGCACGCGGGCGTCTGGCGCTATCTTACCGAACTGGTGGAGTCGCCGGACAACCCGATCAACGCGCTTAAGGTGTTTGATCTGCGCGAAAGTATGGCAAACGGCGGCGGGCCAGCCTGCCTGCGGCTGCGTGTGGTCCTGACCGAAGCGGAACGGGCAGCGGTCAATCCTGGCGTGATGATGAACGACGCGCTTTTTACCACCCTGAATCAGTGGGTGGATAAGTATTACCGCGATCGGTTAACCCAGAATGATTTGGTCGATCCGCAGTTATTACGTGAAGGACGTGAAGCGCTTGATGAACTCACGCAGGTTTTAAAGCTGGGTGCCGTTTATCCATTCCAGCGCTGAGGGGACGCAATGCAGGATTTTTTAGCGCACACGCTGGCAGGTGAAGCGCCTGCCGCACGCTGCGGAGAAACAGACTACTACCGCTGGACGTGGTGGGACGAAGGAGTGATGCAGTTGATCCCGCATCGGGCCACGCAACCGGCGCTGGTGCTGTCGGCCGGGATACATGGCAATGAGACCGCGCCGGTGGAGATGCTGGATGCGTTACTGGAAGATCTGCGCCGGGGAGAGATTATCTTAACGCGTCCGGTGCTGGTCATACTGGGTAATCCCGCCGCGCTGCGGGCAGGAAAACGCTATCTGAGCGACGATATGAACCGGATGTTCGGCGGTCGCTGGCAGCGTTTTCCGGAAAGCGGCGAAACCCGCCGCGCCTGTGTGCTGGAACACTGCCTCGAACGCTACCTGTCTGACGTCGGTCCGGCGTGGCATCTGGATATGCATACCGCGATCCGGGGCTCACACCACCCACGCTTTGGGGTGTTCCCGGCGCGGGACACGCCTTATGAAGCGGACTTTCTGGCGTGGATGGCGGATGCCGGGTTGCAGGCGCTGGTATTTCACCGTGCGCCGGGCGGCACCTTTACTCATCACAGCAGCGCCTGTTTTGGCGCGCAAAGCTGTACGCTCGAACTGGGAAAGGCGCAACCCTTCGGTCAAAACGATCTTACCCGGTTTTCGATAACCCAGTCGGCGCTGAGCGCGCTGCTGGCCGGTATGCCTGCGGTGCCTGCTGACGTTCAGCCGCTACGCTATGAGGTGGCTTCGCAAATCACCCGTCACAGCGAGGCATTTACGCTGCATATGTCGGCGCAAACCGAGAACTTTACCGCGTTCCACCGTGGAACGGTGCTGGCGGAAGATGGCGATACGGTTTACCGGGTTGAGAACGAAACCGAATATGTTTTATTCCCCAACCCTAACGTAGCGCTCGGGTTGCGCGCCGGATTGATGCTCAAAGAAATAAATTAACGTGATTATTCCTGCCGGTGCGTAAGCCATTTTCGCACCGGTAAGTTCGCGCTCTGTTTTAATTATCAACAGCACATCAATCGTTCCGGATTTATCCTGGTTGATACTTTATTTATCAGCGGACAAAACGCATACTCTCTGCATAATTTCTTCGTTATCATTGATTTGAATTATTTTTTTATCACTCTCCTTTGTTTTTCCATATTTCCTTCATAATTGATCGTTTATTGTTTTATACGCTTTCAATGCTTTACTGACGCACTGAATACTTGACGTTGCAAGACGTACACTTATTCTCGTCAACACGGCAAACGTGCCGAAAATTACACTGAAATAAAGGATAGTGATATGCGTAAATTATCTGCGATTGTTATGGCTACCACTCTGGCGCTGGGCGCAGCGAATCTGGCGCATGCAGCGGATACTGCAACCACTGCCGCTCAGCCGGGCACCGCAACGACGGCCACTCAGCCGGGCGCTGCCCCGACCGCCGCACAGCCGGATGGCGCAAATGTGATGCCGTTTCACAGAGGTGGGCCGGGGATGCGTCATGACATGATGTTCAAAGATCTCAACCTGACCGACGCGCAAAAACAGCAAATCCGCGAAATCATGAAGGCGCAGCGCGATAAAATGCCGCGTCCGTCGCTGGAAGACCGCCGCGCCATGCATGCGCTGGTTGCCTCTGATACTTTTGACCGTGCAAAAGCCGAAGCGGTCGCAGCAAAAATGGCCGAACAGCATAAAGAGATGCTGCTGACACGCATGGAAACCCACAACAAGATCTACAACATTCTGACGCCGGAACAGAAAAAGCAGTTTAATGCCAATTTTGAGAAGCGTCTGACAGAACGTCCGGCTAAACCGGGTAAGATGCCAGTGGCTGCTGAATAATAGCTCAGCCAATCCACACAAGACCGCCGGTGTTGTCCATCGCCAGACTCGTTGCTTTGGACAGTACCGGCGGTTTTACTTTTCGCGTGATGACTTACTCCTCAGCCCCTTCCTTCCTGAACCGCGTAATGGTAACTTCATACGCCTAATCAGAACGTTACCCCTGTTTCCTTTTTTCCTGAACGAGCCGGCCTGAAGCCAGCACGTTTATTGCCGATAACAAAATGGGTGACATTTTTTTGCGCGCGTGGCGGTTGCGTCTTTTGCGCGCTCTGGAGTGGTGATGGAGTTTTTTGATCTACAGAAAATGCAGGTTAACCTGTGGCGAAACGGTGCGGGCGAAACACGTGAAATTTGCTGTTTCCCGCCAGCCTCGCGGGATTTTAACTGGCGCGCCAGTATCGCTTCGCTCTCCACTAACGGTGAATTCACCCAGATCCCCCAGGCTGAACGCACCGTGACGTTGCTGGAAGGCGGTGAGGTGACGTTAGACGGCGGCAATGCGTTTCGCCATACCCTCAAGCACTATCAGCCGTTCAGTTTTTCCGGCGAACAGCCGGTGCGCGCAGAGCTCACCGAAGGGCGAATGTCGATGGACTTTAATATCATTACCCGTCGCGACCGCTGCCGTGCCAACGTCCGCGTAGCCGATCGCACGTTCACGACCTTCGCGCCGCGCGGGGGCATTATTTATGTACTGAGTGGCGCATGGCAGCTCGGCGATAAATTACTGACCAGTGAGCAGGGCGCATGGTGGGAAGCCGGGCGACACACGCTGCGCTTATTAAAAGCTGAAGGGCGGTTATTGTTTAGCGAAATCACCTATCTCTGATCAACAACGCGACGCTGAAGGTGGTAAAGGCGAGGGCGGAATACGTTAACCGGCCCGCCATCGCGCTTGTGCCTGCCCGAGGGATTACGTGGCTGAGAGATCGATAATGTCGTGTTCGGCGCGGATCAGCGGTCGGCACAAAATTTTGTAGCCGTCATGATCGAATCCCGGTGAGGCGCGGGTTAAACGCGCCGCATCGTCAAGATTGTCCACGGTACCCAGCCACACCCAGTTATCGATAACCAGGTACTGAATCAGCTCGTCCGTCTGCTCTTTTACGGCCACCGGACCGCGCCACGGCCAGCACATCACCTGAAGATGCGACAGCGATTCCAGCAGCCTGGCGTTATGGTCATCCACCGACTCCATGCCGCAGCAGGCCCCGGCGCATCGCTTTAACGCGGCGCGAAAACAGGCGCGACCCGCGCTGAGCTTCTCCAGCCCTAACAGCCCGTGACACAGCCGTTGCTCATCAGCAATGTTTTTCAGCTTTTCCAGCGCTGCCCGGCGGTTGGCGAACAGGCCATACAGATGCGGAGTATGGGAAAAATCGACTTCCTTCGCGTAGACCACTTCCGGACGTGACCCGCTTATCAGCAGCGAGCAAAGCTGGCGATTGCGGCGCAGCCGTTTATTAAACAACGGTTGCTGGGCTTTTATCATCTGAGCTTCGAGCAGCAATGCGCCCAGCTCGCCTGCGGTACGGGTAAAGGTGATATGCCGTGCCTGACGCAGCATCGCCGCTTCGCCAGGGGTTCTCAGATGCGACATCACCCGGGCGCGCAGATTAATGCTTTTGCCGATATACAGCGGCAGGGTTTCGCTTTCACCGTGGAATACATACACGCCAGGGGCACGCGGTAATTCTGCCAGCGAAGGGCGTAGATGTTCGGGATACTGGTAAATCGCCTCGGCTTCAAAGTCGAGGCGGGGACTCATGCTGCGACGGACCACATATAACTCCTGAATACTGGTTGCCTGTCCAGTATAACAAGGGTTTATGGGTTAAAAAAGCAGCGCAAGCATTTAGCGACGCGTAGCGAGCCAGCACAACAGCGATCCTGCCACCACCATCGCCACGCCCTGCCAGAAACTAATGCCAGGTGTTAACCCCAGCCACAGGCTGGCTAACAGCGCCGAGGAAACAGGTGTGAAGTAGGAGGCTGTCGCCAGCAAGGTCATGTTGCCGTGGGAAATTCCGTGGTTCCAGGCCGAATACGCCACGGCGGTAGAGAGACCCATAAAACAGAGCTGGAGCGTGCCAGGAAGGGTAAACGTGATGGACGGATCGCTGGAAAAGGCATAGTGGATCCACAACGCCAGCGCGGTCGCGCAAAAAAATAATGTCACGCCGCTTTTCCCGTTACTCCAGCGACGGGTGAGGTTGCAATAAAGCGCCCAGGTGATCGCCGCTGTAAAGGCCAGCGCATAGGCGAGCGGATTATCCTGGATATTGCTCCACATCATCACCGGGGACCAGGCACCGTCGCCTTTCATGACCTGCGCCACACCGGCGATAGCCAGCAGCAGGCCAGGCCAGATGAGCCACGTACTGCGCTGGTTGTTCAGCCATAGCGCGAACAATACCGTTAAACTCGGCCACAGATAATTAATCATTCCCAGCTCAAGGGACTGGCTGCGGTTATGGGCAAAGCCGATAGCGAGGGCGAGACAAATTTCGTACACCACAAATAACGTTCCGCCGATCAGCAAATAACGGGGCGGGAGCTCCTTCAGGCGCGGTCGCCCCTGGGCCAGCCATAAACAGCAGGCGCTCAAGGTGTAGATCAGGGCGGGACCGCCCACCGGGCCAAAGTGTTCGGCAATGCTGCGAAACAGGCCGACGGAGGTGCTCCAGAGTAAGATCGCGATAAGGCCAGTCAGCGTGGCGCGTGCTGCGGGGGTTTGCATTTTCAGTCCAGTGAAAGAGAAAAGGCGGCCCTGCCGCCTGAGAAAAGTTTAAGCCCCTGGGTGGGGCTTCTGGCAATGCGCCGGAATTATTTTTTCCAGAAGTCGTCGAACACCGTGACGGCCGGGCGACGTTTATGCTCGGTCTTCAGATACCAGCCTTCGATGGTTTTCGAAATACTGTCATCCAGCTTTTTTCCTTCCAGGTAATCATCGATGTTTTCATACGTCACACCGAGCGCAACTTCGTCTGGCAGGGAAGGGCGATCGTCTTCCAGATCTGCCGTCGGCAGTTTGGTGTAGAGATGTTCAGGGCAACCCAGTTCGCGCAGCAGCGCTTTACCCTGACGCTTGTTCAACCGGAACAGCGGATTGATGTCGGTGCCGCCATCGCCATATTTGGTGAAGAAGCCAGTCACCGCTTCTGCAGCATGATCCGTGCCCACAACAAGGCCTTTGGTCATCCCGGCGATGCTGTACTGGGCTTTCATGCGTTCACGGGCTTTTTCATTGCCGCGTACGAAATCGCTGAGCTCGATACCGGCGTCGCGCAGTGCCTGCTCGCTGGCCAGCACGGAGGCTTTAATGTTGACGGTAAGCACCCGATCCGCCCCGATAAACGCCAGCGCATCCTGACAATCCTGCTCGTCGAACTGCACGCCGTAAGGCAGTCGAACGGCAATAAACTGATAATCAGCATCGCCGGTTTCATCACGCAATTCGCTGATGGCCATCTGACTCAGTTTGCCGGCCAGGGTTGAGTCCTGCCCGCCGCTGATGCCCAGCACCAGGCTTTTAATAAACGGGTGCGCTTTAAGATAGGTCTTCAGAAAATCAACGCTGCGGCGAATTTCTTCCTGCGCGTTAATTTGCGGTTTAACCCCGAGTGCGGAAATAATTTCTTGTTGTAAAGCCATTTACCCCTCCGTCCACGATTTGTCAGATTGTTATCTATTCACCGTAAAGTTTAATGGATAAAACTAACCTGATGTGCCGGAAACGACAAGGCGCACGGCCTGTTACGCGTGTGAATGCTGTAAATTCCGGCAGTTTGCGGGTAAGGGAGAATCGTCCTAAAAATTCCCGTTACGCTCTAACGACTTGAAAAAGGTTAGTTTCTCTTCCAGGCTTACTTCACACGCCGAAACAAGAGGAAGACATAATGAATAACAAGTTTGCAGGATTACTGGGTGCAGCGGCTGTCATGACTATGCTTGCAGGTTGTACGGCCTATGACCGTACTAAAGATCAGATTACACAGCCGGTAGTAAAAGACGTTAAAAAAGGCATGAGCCGTGAACAGGTTCGCCAGCTGGCGGGACAGCCGTCCTCTGAAGTCAGCATGATCCACGCTCGCGGG
>OKCK01000044.1_pt1 | contig 64271 bp, 60 predicted proteins | sample 1614961 | NCBI WGS metagenome assembly OKCK01 (sample SAMN04436984, study PRJEB24849) | human gut metagenome | biome: human gut; feature: NICU; material: stool | host: Homo sapiens | place: USA: Saint Louis, MO | collected 2010-07-31
CTTCTGACGCCTGAGCGCCGATCATGGTGTCGGTATCAAACGGGTCGCCTTTACGGATGCTTTCCATTTTGGCGAGCACTTTTTCGATAAACTGCGGATAAATTGACTCCTGAATCAGCGCACGCGACGGACAGGTACACACTTCACCCTGGTTGAAGAAGCCCAGCACCACCCCTTCCACCGCTTTATCGATGAAGTCCTGGTCGCCGTGCATCACGTCTTCAAAGTAGATGTTCGGGGATTTACCGCCCAGTTCGACAGTGCTGGGAATAATATTTTCTGCGGCGCATGACAGAATATGGCGGCCAACTGGCGTCGAGCCGGTAAAGGCGATTTTCTCAATGCGTTTACTGCGCGCCAGCGCTTCGCCCGCTTCCTCGCCAAAACCATGCACCACGTTAACCACGCCCGGCGGCAACAAATCCCCAATGGTTTCCATCAGCACGCAAATGCTCAGCGGCGTCTGTTCCGCAGGCTTAAGCACCACGCAGTTCCCGGCGGCCAGGGCTGGCGCCAGTTTCCATGCGGCCATCAGGATCGGGAAGTTCCAGGGAATAATTTGCCCCACCACGCCCAGCGGTTCGTAAATATGGTATGCCACGGTGGTGTTATCGATTTCTGCGGCAGTCCCTTCCTGAGCGCGGATACAGCCCGCGAAGTAGCGGAAATGATCCGCCGCCAGCGGCAAGTCTGCCCCTAAGGTTTCACGAATCGGTTTACCGTTGTCCCAGGTCTCGGTGAGCGCCAGTTTCTCAAGATTGGCTTCAATCCGATCGGCAATCGCCAGCAACACGTTTGAACGCGCCTGAACGCTGGTTTTACCCCACGCGTCAGCGGCGGCATGGGCGGCATCAAGCGCGCGCTCAATATCCTGCGCGTCGGAGCGCGGGAACTCCGCCACCACTTTCCCGGTTACCGGGGTGGTGTCAGAGAAGTATTTGCCAGCGACCGGCTCAACAAACTCGCCGCCAATATAGTTGCCATAACGCTCACGGAAGGTGACTTTTGCGCCTGGCTGGTCCGGGTGGGCATATTTCATTGTCATGTCCTCTGATTATCGTGTTGTAGGGTAAGGCCTGTCTTAATAAGCAGTTCTTATGCCAACATTGCTGTCGCCGGGGTCGAAAAAATTATTTATTTATAATCAGTGGAATAGGAAGGCATATGTCGCAGGTTGTCGCACGATGTCCCGGAACTGTGTCGCACATCGCAACAGATGCGACACTTTGATGCTACATATATGCAACACACGCGACACGGAGAGGATAATGCCACGCAGAATCGGATCACATCATGTCGACCTTGGCGCTACCCGCGAGCTGCTTCCGGGAATAGTGAGTGATTCCTGGCTACGTTCTGAGCGCCTCGGCTTGCGCCGTGACGACCAGGCGGCCCCTGTCCTGCCGCTTGCTGACTTAACCACAGCCCGTGAGCAAAACCGCTGGATTTCGCATCAGGCACAGCCGCAACTCCTCAACCTGTTACCCGCATTAAAAAACAGCCCGGCGATTATTGTAATGTCTGATGCGCGTGGACTGGTGCTCGATACGCTCGGCAACCCTGATTTTCTCCATAAAGCCCAGCGCTTTGCCCTGCAACCCGGCAGTTTATGGTGTGAAAACGCCCGTGGCACCAACGCGATCGGTACGGCGCTGGCGACAGGCGATTTCTGCGAAGTGGCGGGCGAACAGCATTATCTCAGCCATAACGCGGGCTTATATTGCGCCGCCACGCCGGTTTATCATCCCGAGGGCACCATCGCAGGGGTGCTGGATCTTTCCACCCCCGCCAGTCAGCCGGGGCGTGACGCTGTCACGTTAATCCGCCGTGCGGTATCTAATATCGAGCATGACTGGGCCTGCAGCATGCTCAACAAAGACCGCTGGCTGCTACGTTTCTACGCGCCGCACGACCCCAGCCACGAAATGGTGATGGCCTTTCACGATGATGTGTTGATCGGCGCAAACCGCCGGGCGATGCAGGAGTTTGGCCTGTCGTCCGCAAGCATCGGCAATGTGGCGTGGCAATCGCTGTTTAACCATCGTCCGGGCCAACATGCCGCGCCGGTAGAGGCCTGCAATAACCGCCGCTATCAGGCGCGCCAGCAAACGCATCAAACGGCGCGGGTTACCGTTCCGCCGGTACAAGAAGCGGTCCATCCCCAGGCGCTGCGTCTGCTTAACGCCGGGATCGCGCTGTGCATCACCGGCGAAACGGGCAGCGGCAAAGAGCATTTATGCCGAGCCCTGCATCAGCAAAGCCAGTGGCGCAATGGTCCGTTTGTCGCCATTAACTGCGCGGCGGTGCCGGAAAACCTGATCGAATCGGAACTGTTCGGCTATGTGCCAGGGGCTTTTACCGGCGCGAATCCAAAAGGCTACGAAGGGAAACTGCGGGAAGCGAATAACGGCGTGCTGTTCCTGGATGAGATCGGCGATATGCCTCTGGCGATGCAAACCCGCCTGTTACGAGTGTTACAGGAAAAATGCGTTACGCCGCTGGGGGGCAATGGCCGTCATAACGTCAATTTTGCCCTGGTCTGCGCCACCCATCGCGACCTGCAACAATGCGTGGCCGAAGGCACCTTCCGGGAAGACTTGCTGTATCGCATTCAGGAATTTCAACTGCGCCTGCCGCCGTTACGGGAAAAAGCCGATCTTGCCGCGTTTATTCTGACGCTCTGGGCGCAACTGGGCGGCACAACGCGGCGCATTACGTTATCGGAAAGTTTACTGGCGACCCTCTCCCGCCTGCCGTGGCCGGGGAATGTCCGTCAACTACTGAGTTTTCTGAAAGTGCTGCTGGCGCTGCACGACGATGGCGATGTGATTGATGAAGAGACGCTCCCCGACGGCATCGTCTGCCCCGGCCTGCGCGTCGAACGGGCGACCGTTTCATCTGCGCCGCCGCCGGATGAGCTGGCGGCGCTGCGTGAAGCCAACGGCAATATGACGCTGGCCGCCCGTCAACTGGGCATTTCACGCAGCACGCTGTATCGCAGGCTGGAGCGACGCAACGCCGTTTAGGCAAAAGGCAGTTGCTCATCGGCCCAGCCGGTGATGCCGCCCGGCATCACTTTCACCAAGCGCCCCATCCTGGCGAGGATCAGCGCGGCCCGATCCGCGCCATTACAGTGCGGCCCGGCGCAGTACACCACGAACAGCGTCTCCTGCGGCCATTCTGCCATGCGCGCCGGCGTCATTTCACGGTGCGGCAGGAAAATTGCCCCGGGAATATGGCGGCGGGCGAAGGTGGTTTCATTACCGACCACGTGCAGCAGAACAAAGTCTGCTTCACCGCGGCTAATGGCATCATGCACGTCGGCACAGTCGGTCTCAAAACGTAAACGTTGTTGATAATGGGCGATAACATGCTGCGGCTCTGCGGGGGGAAACTCAGTAACATAGCTCATGGGTCTTGCTCCTGTTTTGTGTTAACACTACTCTAACTTTCCCTCGCTGAACGGGCTGCGGCCAAAACTGACAGAATTCGCCAGGATAATGACAATATGAAAAACCCGCCTCCTAATCCGCTGGTCGTGGCGCTGGCCTACGACGGTTTATGCACCTTTGAATTCGGCGTCGCCGTTGAGATCTTCGGGCTGGCGCGCCCGGAACTGGGGCCGGACTGGTACCGGTTCGCAGTGGCGGCGGTGGATGAAGGCGAGTTGCGTGCCACAGGCGGTGTCCGGGTGATGGCGGATGGCGATATGTCGCTTATTGCCCAGGCCGGTACGGTTATTGTTCCCGGCTGGCGCGGCGCGGATACACCGGTTCCTGACGCGCTGTGTCAGCAGTTGCGCGAAGCCCATCGCCGGGGATGTCGAATTTTGTCGATATGTTCAGGCGTCTTTGTGTTGGCCGCCGCCGGTTTGCTCGAAGGATGTCGGGCAACCACCCACTGGCGCTATCTGGAAACGTTGCAGCAGCGCTACCCTGACGTTGAAGTTGTGCCCGACGTCCTGTACGTGGATGAAGGCACGGTGCTAACCTCCGCCGGTAGCGCGGCGGGCATTGATTTGTGTCTTCATCTGGTCAGGCGGGATTTTGGCCAGGAGGCAACCAACAGCGTAGCGCGGCGTTTGGTGGTGCAGCCCCATCGTGACGGCGGCCAGACGCAAAACATTGTCAGGCCGGTGCCGGTTGCCCGGGAGAGTAAACGCCTGGGCCTGCTGTTTGACTATCTGCATCAGCAACTGGCGGACAATCACACGGTCGCGTCATTAGCCAGCCGCGCCGGAATGAGCCCGCGCACTTTTCTGCGCCGTTTTCAGGATGCTACCGGCACCACGCCTGCACGCTGGTTGTTGAATGAACGTCTGATGCGCGCCCGTGGGATGCTGGAAAAAACCCGGCTTTCACTGGACAGCATTGCCATCCAGGTGGGATTTGGCAGTTCCAGTACGCTGCGCTATCACTTTCAGCAACATTTTTCCGTTTCGCCTGCGGCTTATCGTAAAAGTTTTACCTGAGGGTCGCATTATCTTCACACAGTTCTGCTTTTGTTTAGGTTGGGTGCGATATGCTTTGTGCACTCGGTTGAGGTTATTTTTTTATTAAGTGAGGTTTTATCAGCAAATAAATGGAGGTCCATCATGCTGGGCAATATGAACGTATTTATGGCAGTACTGGGTATTATTCTTTTTTCCGGTTTTCTTGCCGCTTATTTCAGCCACAAATGGGATGATTAATGAACGGAGATAGTCCCTTCCAGAGACAGGCCCCTCGTGGATATGCACATCGAGGGGCCTTTTGCTTTTTATCAGAAACCGTCAGCAAAAAGCAAAAAAAACCGCCAGCGAACTGACGGTAAAATGCTTGCATGGATAGATCTTTTCCCTGTGATAATTAAGGTTGTTGCTGCCGAACATTTTGCTGTTACGCAAATGGCGCCTTGCCACAACGGTAATTAATCAGGGCGTTACTGAATCGTCTTCGCGTGGTTCTCAATGGCAAAGAGAACGCCGGAATACCCTTTGAACGTAACAGTCGAATGCTCAACGGGAAGTAAACGAAGCGCAGAAAGGCTAATGCAACCGGGTCCAGCATAAAATCAGCAACCAGGCGCTAATACTCCAGCACCCTACCGCCGCGATCAGCGCGAAGGGCACCCGCATCATTCCGGTAAAAAACCACAGCGACGCCAGGTAAATAAAATAGGGAATGATCGACCACATCCCAAAAATAATGGTGGTGCGCAGCGCCTCGACACCGCGCTCGGTGGCGACAATATAATGCGCAATGAGTGCGAAGGTCGGAAATAAAGGGATCAACCCGGCGATATAATAATTTTTAGTGCGTGATAGTAACGCGATTAACACAACGATCAGCGCGCCCAGTGTGGCTTTTAACAATAATCCCATCATCCCTCCCGACAGCGTGTCCGGGCAGAATACGCAGCGTCAGGCCAGGTTCGCAACCCCCGCCGCAGATATATTTTCAGGCACATGAGGCGCTTACAGCCGCATTATCTATAGTTATCTTTATCCTCACACGGTAAGGGCCCGTGCCATGCGAATTTCAAAAAGCCATTTGCGAACCATCCTCAATAAACTTGAAGATCTGTATCCGCTTCCTCTTGAAGCAGAAGACTATGCCGGGCTGGCGGCGGCCGTCGGTGATGAAATGACCCTGGATGGGCACCTGTTATATCTCCAGGAAAAAGGGTTTATTCATACCTCCATGAATTACCACGTAGCCCAGCGGGCATGGCGTATCAATTCTCAGGAAACGCGAATTAGTGCCGACGGGCTGGATTATCTTGAGGACGAACGCAGCATGTAATTATCAGCGCTGGCTGAGAGGTTCCAGTGCCAGACGGTAATATTCACGTAAGGCGCGCTCAAGGCCCTGACGTGTCATCGTAATATGGGTGCGGTGGCCAGGCCGGGTTAAGCGATACTCTTCATCTTTAGTCACGATGGTAATCTGGTACCATTCGCCACGATAATAAATCCAGTTCATATTTGCCGAAGTGCGTCTTAAAAAGTGCGCCATATATAGCAGCCATCAATCGGCAAAACCGAGAGATGGCTGGTAAAATAGCGACAAATTTTTCAGGCTGTGAGCTTATTCAATAATAACAGCCAGGCAGACTTACGAATGAAGGTATAAAGAGTCCTCTCCGGCGGGACGGGTTTTAAAACGACGGTGCACCCATAAATATTGTTCCGGCGCGCGCAGGATTTCCTGTTCAATTATTCGGTTCGTAAAAGCGGCCGCATCAGCTTCGTTAGTTGGGTAATTATTTATTTCCGGTGAAATAAACAGACGGTACCCGCTATTATCCGCACGTCTTACCATGGTAACGGTAAGCAATGCCGAACGTGAAAGCCGGGAAAGAACAAAAGTACCGTTTGTGGTCGCCACATCTTTGACGGCAAAAAACGGCGCAAAGCAACTGCCCTTAATACCGTAATCCTGATCCGGGGCAAACCATACGGACTCGCCTTTTTTCAACGCGCTGACCATGCCTTTCAGATTCCGGCGATCGATCATCGCTTTGTTTGAACGCATGCGCCCTTTTGTTTGCGCCCATTCCATCATCGGATTGTTGTGGGGACGATAGGTTGCCATCATCGGCTGGCACAAGCCCATGATCCGCCCGCCGAGCTCCAGTGACATAAAGTGGACGCCCACCACCATCACGCCGCGCTTTTGAGCAGCAGCAAGGTGGAGGTTGTGCAACCCTTCAACATCAAAATATTTGCGTACACGCCGGTCGGACCAAAACCACGCCATGCCCGTTTCGAGCAGCGCCATACCCAGCGATTTGAAATTCTCTGCAACCAGACGTTCGATATCGTCAGCCGTCAGGTGGGGAAAGCATAACGCGATGTTTTTCCGCGCAATGGCTTCACGTCGTTTTAAAAAGGGGCGCGAAAGTTTACCAGCGCGAAAACCCATCATCCGAATGACAGGATAAGGAAACTGTACCAATAACCATAAAAAAGCGAGGCCAAACCATGTCAACCAATATTTAGGATGTAAAAATTGGTTTTTAAAACCCGAACGATCACACATAAAACACCTTAAGTACCCGGAATGGGATACCGTTACAAATTTGCCATAAAACCGCGACGTACATTGGTTAGGCAACGTTTTACCAGATAATTCATTTTTTAATGTAAATTGTCGAAATTTCACGAACAAAAAATGTTACTGGAGATATTACTCTTAAAAAACAAAAAGATAAGACTTTACCTGTAATAAAACCGTCATTTACCGCATCATAAAAAGCCTGCGTTCAGGAATTTTCTCGCCCTCAAAACGAAAATTTAGGAATAAAAGTATATTATTTAAAAATATTTATAGCTATTTCATTTACGTTAAATCACTGCTTAAGGTTATCCGGGCGGTTTTTTTATGTGCAGAATGCGATAAGAATTAACCGGAAACGTGGATTATTTTCACACTCGATTCTTTTTTAGCCATAGTGAATTTGTCATTTAAATAATTATTTTCTCTGCTTAAGGTTATTTTAAGGTTGGTTAACTTTGTTTTTTCTCTGATTCCCCCTACGTTCCACTATTCTCCCAAATCGGTTTGTCCACAAAAAACACTGTAAGTACAATAGCTTAACCAGTCCATTTGCCTGCACTTATCTCAAAATCACATATACTCAATGATTCGCACACCGTTCCGCCGCGGCTTTTAGATGCTGATCATGGGTGCCAACTTCACCGATACCGTTGAACTGTGGCTGGAAGCGATTCGCTATGCCGGGGAAGAGTTTCACGTTGAGGTGCTGGCCGGGGCAATCAGCAAACCCGATTTAAGTCAGGGATCCAGCGATCATATTCTGGTGTGGGTTGAGCGCCCGCTCAATGCGGCCCAGAAAGCGCGCCAGGCGCATGGCTGGAAAAAGGCGTGCCGCTGGCGGTGACCGGCTCCGGGGTGAAGCCGCTGATTAAACCGAAGGGGGTGGGCGACGGACTGCCAATAACGCAACAGCCCGCCGCCAGTCAAAACCCTGCTGCCGACCAACAAACCGCCTGATAAGACGTAACGCTAAACCGGCCACACCGGTTTAGCGCGCAGGTTTATTACGCCAGACCGCGATGCTTCAACATCGGTTCGATTTGCGGATCGTGGCCGCGCCAGTCGCGATACAGCGCTTCTAAATCGCTACTGTTGCCGCGTGACAAAATCGCCTCCCGAAAGCGCTGGCCATTCTCCGGCGTGAGTCCGCCCTGCCCGACAAACCACTGATAGCCATCATCCGCTAACATTTGGGTCCACAGGTAGGCGTAATAACCCGCCGCGTAACCACCACCGAAGATATGGGCGAAATAACTGCTGCGATAACGGGGCGGCACTGTCTCCATCCAGACCTTTTCCCGCGTCAGCGCCTGGCGCTCAAATTCCGCCACGCTGTCCAGCGGTTCGCCCTGTTTGCGGGTGTGCCAGTTCATATCCAGCAACGCCGCCGCCAGCAGTTCGGTCATGTCGTAGCCTTTATTGAACTGCGCCGCCCGGAACAGGCTGTCACGCAGCGCCTCTGGCATCGGTTCGCCGTGTTGATAGTGGCGCGCATAGCGGGCAAATACTTCGGGGTGGCTCGCCCAGTGCTCATTAATCTGGGACGGGAACTCCACGAAGTCACGGGGCGTATTGGTGCCGGACAGCGTGGCAAAACGCTGGTTGGCAAACAGCCCATGCAGCGTATGGCCAAACTCATGGAACAACGTAATGACATCATCCCATGAGAGCAATGCAGGTTGTCCCGGCGCAGGTTTCAGGTAGTTGCATACGTTGTAAATCACCGGCCTGTTGCCGAGCAGCGTGGACTGCTCAACAAAATTGCCCATCCATGCGCCGCCGCCTTTGCTGTCGCGGGCAAAGAAATCGCCATAGAACAGCGCCAGCCCCTCGCCATTGCGGTCAAAAATTTCCCAAACCCGCACGTCAGGGTGATACACCGCAATATCATGACGCGGCACAAACTTAAGACCGAACAGCTGGCTGGCAGCCCAGAACACGCCGTCTTCCAGCACCCGATCGAGTGCAAAATAGGCCCGCAGTTGGTTTTCATCCAAAGCGTACTTCTCACGCCGGACCTGTTCGGCATAAAAAGCCCAGTCCCAGGCGCGGGCGCTGAATCCGCCCTGCTGCTTGTCGATGCAGGTCTGAATATCCGCCAGTTCCTGACGCGCTCGCGCCGTGGCCGCCGGGACGATGGCACGCATAAATCCCAGCGCCGCATCCGGGGTTTTCGCCATCTGGCTGGCAATGCTCCAGGAGGCGTAATCGTCAAATCCTAATAAGGCCGCTTTCTCCGCACGCAGCATCGCCAGCCGGGTCACAATTGCCCGTGTGTCGTTGGCATCGCCCTTCTCCGTACGGTGCCAGCCTGCTTTGAAGAGGGCTTCACGCACCGCGCGGTTTTCCAGCGACTGGAGCGCCGGTTGCTGGGTGGTGTTGAGCAGCGCCAGCCACCAGCGGCCGTCGAGCCCCTTATCTGCCGCTGCCTGGGCGGCGGCCTGAATATCCGCCTCCGACAGTCCCGCCAGCTGGCTGACGTCGTCAATCTCCAGACCACCGGTTTTATCTGCGGCCAGCAAGTGCTGATTAAACTGGCTGACCAGGCGCGCCAGCGACTGGTTAATCGCCTTCAGTTCGGTTTTCTGCTCCGGGGATAATGTGGCCCCGGCCAGCATAAAGTTTTGCCAGACCACTTCAATCAGGCGCAACGCTTCCGCGTCCGGCGCCATGGCGTGGCGTTGTTGCCAGACAGTATCGAGACGGCTGAACAGCACCGGGTTTAAATAAATTTCATCTGCCAGTGCTGCCAGTTCCGCCGAGAACGCTTCATCCAGCTCCTGGAGATAGTCATTGGTATGCGCCGAGGTCATCGCGAAAAAGACGCTGGTGACGCGGTTAAGCATTTGGCCGCTCAGCTCCAGCGCCAGATAGGTGTTATCAAAACTGGGCGCTTCCTGACAGGCGGCGATGTCGGCAATTTCCTGGCGCTTAATGCGAACCGCTTCATCAAAGGCCGGGCGGTAATGCTCATCGCGAATTTCATCAAAAGGCGGGGCCTGATAAGGCTTCAGGCTGACGCTAAAAAAGGGGTTTGATTGTTGCATAACGCACTCTCGCTAAAACCACAGGCAAAACTCAAGCTTATGCAACCCCTTGCCCGGCCGCAATAATTTCTGTCTGACCGCGCCGTTACACCCCTGCTGCCCTTACCACGACCTTGCTTCGCATGCTAAGGTAATAATCACTTTGAAAAGCGTTGAGGAACAGCGAGATGATCATTCTGGTTACTGGAGCAACCGCCGGATTCGGCGAATGCATTACCCGTCGTTTTATTCAAAACGGTCATAAAGTGATTGCCACCGGGCGTCGTCAGGAGCGCCTTCAGGAGCTGAAAGACGAGCTGGGCAACAACCTGTACACCGCGCAGCTTGATGTGCGCAACCGCGCTGCCATTGAGACCATGCTTGCCGGGTTGCCGCCGGAATGGCAGGAAATTGATGTGCTGGTTAACAACGCCGGGCTGGCGCTGGGTATGGAACCCGCCCATAAAGCCAGCGTCGAAGACTGGGAAAACATGATTGATACCAACAACAAAGGCCTGGTGTATATGACCCGCGCCGTGCTGCCCGGCATGGTGGCGCGTAACCGCGGCCACGTGATTAACCTCGGTTCAACCGCAGGCAGTTGGCCTTACGCGGGCGGCAATGTGTATGGCGCCACCAAAGCGTTTGTTCGTCAGTTCAGCCTGAACTTGCGTACTGACCTTCACGGCACCGCCATTCGCGTGACTGATATTGAGCCAGGTCTGGTCGGCGGTACGGAGTTTTCCAATGTGCGTTTTAAAGGCGACGACGAGAAAGCTGATAAAACGTATCAGAATGCCAATCCGTTAACACCGGAAGATGTGACCGAAGCCGTATGGTGGGTCGCCACCCTTCCCGCCCACGTCAATATCAACACCCTGGAAATGATGCCGGTCAGCCAGACCTATGGCGGACTGAGCGTTCATCGCGGATCGTAATATACCCTGCTCCCCGGCCTCGCGCCGGGGGGCATATTCGTGGTAGATTGAACGGGTTACCCGCAAACGAAGCACAGACCGATGGCCGTTGAAACCCTGTTAAATCCTACCCAGCCCGTTAATCAGCAAATTTATCGCATTCTGCGCAGTGATATTGTTCATTGCCTGATCCCGCCGGGCACGCCGCTCTCGGAAAAAGAGGTGTCGGTACGGTTTGACGTCTCCCGCCAGCCGGTGCGCGAAGCGTTTATCAAACTCGCAGAAAACGGCTTGATCCAGATTCGCCCGCAACGCGGCAGCTACGTCAATAAAATTTCCCTGGCCCAGGTGCGTAACGGCTGTTTCGTGCGCCAGGCCATCGAGTGCGCCGTGGTGCGCCGCGCCGCCGGTATGATCACCCCTGAGCAGCTTTATCTGCTGGAACAAAATCTCAATCAACAGCGCACGGCGATTGAGCGTAAGCAGATTAACGACTTCTTTATGCTGGATGACGCGTTTCATGAAACGCTGGCGCATATTGCCCAGTGTCAGCTGGCCTGGGATACCATTGAAAATATCAAAGCCACCATCGATCGGGTGCGCTACATGAGTCTCGATCACGTTTCGCCCCCCGATATGTTGCTGGAGCAGCATATGACAATTTTTACCGCGCTGGAGCAGCATGACGCCGACGCGGTTGACCTTGCCATGACCCGTCATCTTCAGGAAATCAGTGAATCCGTACAGTTGATTAAACAGGAAAACAGCGACTGGTTTAGCGACGACAGTTGAGCGTGACATTCATCACACAATTCCCGTTTTTTTGATCCACGTTAAGGTTTTAAGCGAAGTGGTTTTTAGAATATTGAGCGTGTAACACGTTTAGCTTGCTCAGAGGAGAAAACCATCATGATGACTTATGACCGTAACCGTAATTCCATCACCGAAGGTAGCCGCGTCATGCTCAACGGCACCGGCCAGACTGGCGTGATCCGCGCCATCCACAGCGAAGGCTTAACCGCTGAACAGGTGCGCCGTCAGGCAACGGTGGAAGTCGAAGGCATCGAGAATTATGTTGCGCCGGTAGATCTGATTCGTCTTGGCCTGCACTAATCGATAACAATGCCGCCCTGCGGCGGCATTGACTCACCGGCGGTTACAGCGCCGCCGCATACTGCGCAATCGCAGCTTTCGCACCCTTCTCCAGCAATACCCGATACGCCTGCATTACGCCCTCCACAAACACCGGATTGCCCGGCAGATCGTCACCGAAAATCGCCGTCAGCGACAACAGCGCCTGAACCCTCGCCGTACCCTGTTCGCTCTGCGCCACTTTTGCCGCAATATCGGCCTTCAGCGGATCGCTGATCTCAATGGCATTGCCCTGTTCATCGACCCCGTCGACATAGCGCATCCAGCCTGCGACACCCAGCGCCAGTAAAGGCCAGTTTGATCCCTTTGCCAGATGCCAGCGAATCGAGTCCAGCATACGCTGCGGCAGTTTCTGGCTGCCATCCATGGCGATTTGCCACGTTCGATGGGCCAGCGCGGTATTTTCATAGCGGGCGATCAGGCTGTCGGCATAACGGGATAAATCCACGCCTTTCACCTTTAACGTCGGCGCCTGCTCGTTAAGCATTAGCGCACGGGCCGCAGCGCGGAAGTTCTGGTCTTCCATACAAATATTGATCAACGGATAGCCTGCCAGATACCCCAGATAGGCCAGGAACGAGTGGCTGCCGTTAAGCATACGCAGTTTCATTTCTTCAAACGGCAACACATCGGTAACCAGTTCCGCGCCCGCTTTTTCCCATTCCGGGCGGCCCGCGACAAAGTTATCCTCAATCACCCACTGGCGGAACGGCTCGCAGGCCACCGCGACAGGATCGTCGATACCGGTGAGATCGGCGATGCGCTGCAATGTCTCCGGAGTGACGGCGGGCACAATGCGGTCCACCATCGTGGAAGGAAACGTCACCTCTCCTTCAATCCACTGCGCCAGCGCCGCGTCTACCGCATGGGCATACGCCAGCACAACATTACGGGTGACATGGCCGTTTTCCGGCATATTGTCGCAGGACATCACGCTGAAGCCGCGTAATCCTGCGGCTTTGCGCCGCGCCAGCGCGGCGACAATCACGCCAACGGCGGTCTTCGGCTGCTCAGGCCGCGCTAAATCGGCGGCAATCATTGGATGCTCCCGCATCAGCTCTCCGGTCGCCGGAGAATGACAGTAGCCTTTTTCGGTGATGGTTAATGACACAATCGCCACTTTCGGCTGGCACAGCGCAGTCAACACCGCGTCCAGCCCGTCAACCTGGGCGTGCAGCGCCTGGGTCGCCACGCCCACCACACGGGTGGTCCAGCCCTCGGCAGACATTTCCGCCACGGTATACAGCCGATCCTGACGATTCAGATCGGCTATCTGTTGCTCTCCGCCAATAAGATTAACTTCGCAATAACCCCAGTCGCTGTGGTGATCGGTCGCCAGAATATCGGCATAAACCGCCTGGTGTGCGCGGTGGAACGCTCCAAAGCCAAGATGGACGCAACGAGTAACCAGCCTGCTGCGATCGTATTGCGGTGCGAAACGGGACAATGATAAGGCGCTATTTTCCATAATAAACTCACTTAGCTAAAACAGAGGAAAGCCGGCCTGTTCGGGCCGGCTTTCCGGGAACATCAGATGTCTCGGGACATCCGTAATTCGGGGTTGTTTATGACGGTGGAGGCATCGCCTTCACGCCACAGCATGTCGTAGGAGTAGCCGGTTAAATCCTCGACCACTTCACGCGTCTCAGGCTGAACATCGCTTTTCGCGCCGTTCGCTTTCAGACGTTCAACTTCATCAACGAAAATTTTGTGAGTGCGTTTATTCAGACGGAATGTCAGCGCCTGCCACAGGGCGAGCATCAGCAGGCCTGCCGTGCCAATAAACAGCAGTGAGGCAATCATATTCACTGCGCTTTCTGGCTGAACCTGGCTGCCTTTAACGAAACCGCCGCTTTGTAACAGTAAGCCTACAATAAAGGTAGCGATGGCGACCGTGGTTTTACGGGAGAATGTCATTACGGCGGCGAACAACCCTTCACGACGTTGACGCGTGATCATTTCGTCGATGTCCGGAATGAACGGGAAGACGTTCCACGGAGTAAATTCCAGCACGCAACGTCCGACCTGATAGACCGCCGCGAGAACCACGAGCAGCACCACTTTGTTATCCGTTGGGAACTGATACACCAGGAATAAGCCAAGCAGACAGGTCATCATGACGGTATAGGCGAACACGTAGAGACGCGACGGACCGTATTTAATGATCGCCATGCCCGCCAGCAAGGTCACCGGCAACCCGACAATACTCATAGAAAGCAGCGTACCGGCAAGCGACGACGACACATGGAGGCAATACACGCAGAAGAAGACAAACACGGTGTTATAAACATCTTTCGCGGTAAAGGAGAACAAATAGATCGCCAGATGTTTACGGAAAGCACGGACTTTCAGGGTTGAACCGTAGTCTTTAAACAGATTCCCCAGCATCGCCAGTTTTTCCCGGAAGGTTTTTGCTTCACTCGGGCGTTCCAGTTCCGCCAGCATTTCCGGGGTGAGATCGCGCTCCCAGGTCACTTTCCAGGAGATAAAGACGCACACCATAAACAGCACGGCAAAGACCACGCCATTAATCAGATAAGCATTGGCGTTATGTTCCCCGAAGAAACCAATCAGCAGGCCAGGAATAAAGGTGGCCAGAAAGGTCCCGGTCGCCGAAAAGAACATGCGGCAGGTAGACATTTTGGTGCGCGAGTTAAACTCTTTGGTCATTTCTGACGGCAGCGTTTCCCAGGGAATAAGCACCATGGCGGCGATAATTTCAAACGCCAGGTAGACCGCGAGATAAAAGCCCCACGTCATACCGTCTAACCATAACAAGGCATAGACCAGCATTAACGGCGCGCCGATTAATAAGAAGAAACGGCGGCGGCCAAATTTTTTGCCTAAATAGTTTTTATAGAAATGGTCAGTAAAACTGCCCATAAATAAGCTGACAATGGCATCCACTATTCGCGCAATAGCAACAATTGACGCGGCTTCTACCGGAGATAAGCCCACAAAAGTGGTGTAGAAAAAAAGCAGCCAGGCGCCAATGACGGTAAATGCGCCGCCACCCATAATATCGGTTACGCCATATCCGATACTGACGGGTATGGTGATTTTTCTTTTGGTCTGAGACATGGTCTCTCCTCAATAGGGTCAGAGATATTAGAATCGGAAGTAATTTTTAGCGTTGTCGTGACAAATATTTGTTATTAGTTTTGATAATATTTGTGGATTATCCGGCACTTCCCCACGCTCAACCCATCCGCCGATGAGATTACATAAAATACGGCGGAAATAGTCGTGACGCGTATAGGAAATAAAGCTGCGGGAATCGGTCAACATGCCGATGAAATTCATCAGCACCCCCTGGTCCGCCAGAGAGTTAAGTTGGTTTTCCATCCCCCGGCGCGTATCGTTGAACCACCAGCCGGAGCCAAACTGGATCGGTGATTTCACGCCGTCATCAGCAGACTGGAAATTGGCGATAGTCGTGGCGACAATATCGTTATAAATCGGGTTCAGGTTATACAGAATGGTTTTGGGCAACGCGTTATTTCGCGCCATCGCATCCAGCAAACCGTTTAACCCTTGCGCCAGATGACATTGATCGGCAATGGAATCAAACCCGGTATTAATGCCGATTTTCTCTTTCATCAGGCTGTTATTACTGCGGATCGCCCCGAAATGAATCTGCATCGACCACTGGCGCTTTTTATAGTGCCCCGCCAGCATGACGAATATGGCGCTAATTAATGCCGTATGCTCAGTTGGCGTTAACGTTTCGCCCGCGCATTTTTTGGCAAATACGTTCTCGATTTCCTGCGCAGTGGCGGGCTGATAATGAATTGCCACCGGACCGTGATCGGAAATACGGCATCCTGACGCGTGGAAATATTCAATTCGCTGTTCCATTGCCTGAGACAAATCGGCGAAACGAACTATTTTAACGCCGGTAAGCGCCGAGAGTTTTTCGATAAACAGGCCAAACTGCTGCGGATTTTCTTCGAAAATATCATCCGGACGAAACGTGGGCAGAACCTGGGTAGTAAAATCCGCGTCGTCGCGTAATAAGCGATGATATTCCAGCGAATCCAGCGGCGAATCGGTGGTGCAAATAACGTCAACATTTGAGCGGGTAATCAACGCACGGGGTTTGAAATCATCCTGAGATAACAGCCGATTGCAGGCGGACATAATATCGCGCCAGTTGGTGGTGTCCAGGTTATCTTCAATCCCGAAATAATATTGCAGCTCCAGGTGCGTCCAGTGATACAGCGGGTTGCCAAAACAGGACTCCACCGTTTCTGCCCACGCCTGGAATTTCTCTTCAGAGGAGGCATTGCCGGTGATTTTATCTTCGCTGACGCCGTTGGCGCGCATTGCGCGCCATTTGTAATGATCCCCGGCCAGCCATAACTGGGTAATATCCGTGAAGGATTTATTTTCATAAATCTCTCTGGCGTCCAGGTGGCAATGGTAATCGATAACCGGCAGCGCTTTTGCATATTCGCGGTACAATTTGCGCCCGGGTTCATTATTAATCATAAAACTGTCGTTAATAAATTTCATGACTGCTCTCCATAATCGAGCATGGGTCAAATAAGGTGCGGATCACCAGTTCCACAGCGTGCCGTCTTCCAGACGCGCTACCGGTAAATAAGCCGGTTCGTAGGGATATTTCGCCGCCAGTTTTTCATCGAATTCGATGCCCAGACCTGGCTTATCGCCCGGATGCATATAGCCATTGTCGAAGGTCCAGTTATGCGGGAAGACTTCCAGCATTTGTTCGGAATAACCCATGTATTCCTGTACCCCAAAATTCGGTACCCAGAGATCGAAATGCAGCGCCGCCGCCATACAAACCGGCGACAGATCCGACGGACCGTGGGAACCGGTACGTACCTGATACAGGGACGCGAAATCGGCGATACGGCGCATACCGCTAATGCCGCCCGCGTGGGTGATGGTGGTGCGGATATAATCGATCAGTTGTTCTTCAATCAGCTGTTTGCAATCCCAGATGCTGTTAAAAACTTCGCCAACGGCAATCGGCGTCACGGTGTGCTGGCGGATCAGACGGAAGCACTCCTGGTTTTCCGCAGGTGTCGGATCTTCCATCCAGAACAGGCGGTGTTCTTCAATGCTCTTACCAAAACGCGCCGCTTCAATCGGCGTCAGGCGGTGATGCATGTCGTGCAGCAGGTGTTCATGAAAACCAAACTTATTGCGCACCGCTTCAAACAGTTTCGGCGTGAAATCGAGGTATTTTTCCGTTGACCACAACTGCTCTTCAGGCCAGTCGCCTTTCGTGGCCGGTTCATACGCCAGCCCTTTGCCCTTCGCCATGCCGTAAGTGGTTTTCATGCCCGGCACGCCGCACTGCACGCGAATGGCTTTAAAGCCCATCTCTTTATGGCGCGCATAATCGTCCAGGACTTCGTCGATGCTGTGGCCCGTGGTGTGGCAATACACCATCACCCCTTCACGGGACGCGCCGCCGAGCAGTTGATACAGCGGCATGTTGGCGGCTTTGGCTTTGATATCCCACAGCGCCATATCGATGGCGGAAATGGCGGACATGGTGACCGGGCCGCGACGCCAGTACGCGCCTTTATAGAAGAACTGCCAGATATCCTCGATGCGATGCGCATCGCGGCCAATCAGTTGAGGGCACAGATGATCTTTCAGGTATGACGCCACGGAAAGTTCGCGGCCATTGAGCGTGGCGTCCCCTAACCCGGTTAATCCGCTGTCGGTGGTGATTTTTAAGGTGACAAAGTTGCGACCCGGACAGGTCACGAAAACTTCAGCACTGACGATTTTCATGTTTTTTCCTTACAACGTGAACGGCATGTATTAAGTTGCGTTCAATTTACGCAACCGAGCTACTACCATACAAGTATGAAGTTCACAGAAACATGAATGCAATCACAAACAACCGCGCGGATTGCATAAATTTTCATCAGTTTTGAGAGGATTTAAGTTAGGTGCGGCCCCAGCCAGCAACGATGATCAACATGCCGCACAGGGCGATCCCTGCGCCGAGCCAGTCGGATAAACTGAGTTTTATGCCGTCCACGACCCGTAGCCAGAGAAGTGCTGTCATGACGTAGACGCCGCCATAGGCCGCATAGACGCGCCCGCTCGCGGCGGGATGGAGGGTTAACAACCAGACGAAAAGCGCCAGTGAAAGCCCGGCGGGCAATAACAACCATGCCGATGCCCCGCGCCGTAACCACAGCCACGGCAAAAAACAGCCGACGATTTCAGCCAGCGCGGTGGCAAAAAACAGCAACGTTGTTTTAATCATGTTGAAGTTAATTCCTGATAATCTGTTCAAGGGTGCTGCTCTGTGACCCGGCAATGGTATAATAAAAGCGTCGGGCGACCGATACGTACTGTTTAACCTTAAAGGAAACCATGATGAAAACCCTCCTTGGCAAATCTGCAGTTATGATGTTGCTGGCTGGTGTGTTTGCCATCGCTTCGCCGCTCCATGCGCAGACCGATCGACTGATCATCGAATCCGGCGACAGCGCGCAATCTCGCCAGAATGCGGCGATGGATAAAGAGCAATGGAATGACACCCGTTCGCTGCGCCAGAAAATTAACAAGCGTGCAGAAAAAGAGTGGGATAAAGCGGACGTCGCCTTTGACGCCCAGGACAAATGTCAGCAAAGCGCCAATGTGAACGCTTACTGGGAACCGAATACCCTTCGCTGCCTGGATCGTCGAACAGGCCGCCAGATTACACCGTAAGACCCAGGGCTCCCGCAGGAGCCCTTGTTTCACCAGCATAAAAAGGATTTACCATGCCCAGCGATCTCAACGTTAAACTTCGTCCGCTTGAGCGTGAAGATTTGCGCTTCGTCCATCAGTTAGATAACAACGCCAGCGTAATGCGTTACTGGTTTGAAGAACCCTATGAGGCGTTTGTCGAACTCTCCGATCTGTACGATAAACACATTCACGACCAGAGCGAACGCCGCTTTGTGGTGGAGTGCGATGGCGATAAAGCCGGCCTTGTGGAACTGGTGGAAATTAACCACGTCCATCGCCGCGCCGAGTTCCAGATCATTATTTCTCCGGAGCATCAGGGTAAAGGGCTGGCGTCCCGCGCCGCCAAACTGGCGATGGACTACGGTTTTACCGTACTCAACCTGTACAAGCTCTACCTGATTGTCGATAAAGAAAACGTTAAAGCCATCCACATCTACCGTAAGCTTGGGTTCACGGTTGAGGGCGAGCTGGTTCATGAATTCTTTATTAACGGCGAGTACCGCAACACCATCCGCATGTGCATTTTCCAGCATCAATATCTGGCGGAACACAAAACCCAGGGCAATATTTTAAAGCCCACCGCGCAGTAACGGCGCTACCCGCGGCAGGCCCGCGGGTTAGTAATATTCAATGGTGTTTTTGATGGTGAAATGGTGCACCGTCGGTGGCGTGGCGCTCTCGTCCGTCACGTCCAGGGTGCAACTCACCGGATTGAAATAGTCGTCGTATTTGCAGACCTGCGTGGCATGGGAAATGGCTTTGTTATCCAGCAGGCTGACCGACTGGTAATTGAGTTTTTTACGTTTATCCCCGGTAGTGGTGGCTTTGACGTCCAGCGTGGATGCTTTAGCCTGGGTTTTCTTGCCCAGCGGATAGCCTTCCTCGTCGTAGCGATATTCCACCGAGGCCTCTTTCCCCCGCGCCGCCACCACAAAGCAGTTATCGTCGGTTTCGTACTGTAAGCCGATAGCCGGAAGTTCCGCCAGCTGGCATTTTCCCTGCAGTTTCACCCGTTTTTCCTGCGAGCCAGCTTCCAGATAGTAATTGGCATCGAGCACCAGCGCCGCCCCGGTATTGGCATCGAGATCGTGAAACTCCAGCGTATCAAAACACCCTTCTTTCGACATCGTGCCACTTACCCGGCGGGTCACTTCGCCATGGTCATTCAGTAATGTCTGGCTGAAATCTTTAACCGGCCCACGCAGCGGGTCAAAGTCAAATTCATTTGAAAAACTTGCCATTTCAGGTGTGTAGGCAATGGGCCCCTGGGGATCGTCACAGCCGCTCAGTGCTGCCGTTAACGCTATGATAAAAATCTGTGGCTTCACGCGTGGGCTTCCTCCCGTCTGAAATCAGCATTCATGATATAAGCAAATACAGAGATTTACACTATGAATGCTATGCTTAGACCTGAGCACACCCCAAAGGAGACTGATATGAAGCGTTTAGCCTTGCCGGTTGTCTGTCTGCTGGCGTTTGCCGCCGCGCCAGCGCTGGCCGCGCCGGAATCCTGTGAACGGGTCAAAGCGGATATCCAACAGCGCATCATCAATAATGGCGTTTCGGAAACCAGTTTTAGCTTAACCATTGTGCCTGGCGATCAGGTGGATCAAATGGACGCGCAAGTGGTCGGTCACTGCGCGAACGACACGCATAAAATCCTCTATACCCGCACCAGCAGCGGCAACGCGTCAGGCAGCGCTGCCGCCGGGCAGGACGGGTCGCAAAGCGAGCCGCAATAAGATGACCCTCCGGCACACCGCCGGAGGCATCCGCTTAACTCAGATCGACATTCTTACTGCCAAACAACCACGTCAGGATAAACCCTGACAGATAGGCAACCGCTAATCCCGCCGCGTAAACCGCCATCCCGGCATAAATCCCGCTATTCGATGTCATTAATGGCAGCGCCACCAGACCCGACGGACCAAATACGGTATTCAGCCCCACCGGCAACCCGAGCCAGGCCACCAGGCCAATAAAGAAGCCGCCGCATGCGCCGCCCAGGCAGGCAGTGATAAAAGGCTTCACCCGCGGCAGCGTCACGCCGTAAATCAGCGGTTCGCCAATGCCCAGGATGCCGGGAATAATCGCCCCTTTGATTTGGGTACGCAGCAGCGCCTCTTTGTTTGCGCGGGCGTAAAGCGCCATCGCCGCGCCCACCTGGCCGCCGCCTGCCATCGCGAGAATGGTGAACAGCGAGTTGAAGCCCTGCGCATCCATTAAGGCAAAATAGACCGGAACAAACCCCTGGTGTACGCCAAACATTACCGCCAGTAAGAACAGCCCCGCCAGCACCGCCGACCCAAAGGGGTTGCCGTTCAGGTGCAGGAACAGCCATGACATTCCGTTGAACAGATATCCGCCCACCGGCATGATCGCGATAAACGTCACCGCGCCCATAATCAGCAGCGTAACGGCGGAGGTCAGGATCATATCCAGATTGGCTGGCATGATGCTGCGCACGCGCTTTTCCACCCACGCGCCGAGAATGGCGGCAATCAGCACGCCGATAATATTGCCGCGCGGATCGATGGTATGGCCGAAAAAGGAAGAGATGCCGGAATAGAACCCAGTTGTGGCGTCGGGGTTATACCCCAGCACAAACAGGGCGGCGATGATCGCGCCATTAACGCCGGAACCGCCGAACGCTTTCTGCGCGTTGTAACCGATGAGAATACTCAGAAAGGTGAACATCCCTTTACTGAACACCTTCATATAACTGATGATTTCCACCAGCACGCTGTTTGGCGAGGCCTTACCCAGCACAAAAATTTGCTCGGCAAGCGTCGCGAAGCCCAGCAGCAAACCGACGGCGATAAAGCCCGGGATAAGGGGCGTAAAGATAGTGGCGAATTTCGCCAGAAACTTTTGCACGCCGCTGGTTTGCTTACCTTTCAACTGCTGTTTTTTCCGGGCGGCAATCTCATCAAGCGTGGCGTCGCTGGCGGGTGCCGCCGCCGCGCCCGGCGCATCGTCCGCGGCGCTTTCCAGATGTTGATTCATCATCTCTGCCGCGGTCTGGGCGTGCCCCGGACCAAGCACAATCTGGAACTGTTCATCGCTTTCAATCACACCCAGCACGCCGGGGATCTGGCGAATCGCCGCGACATCGGCGCGGGTATCGTCACGCAGGGTAAGTCGGAGGCGGGTCATACAGTTGCCGCAATGGGCAACGTTGCTTCCGCCGCCCACGGCCTGGGTAATACGGGCTATCATCTCGCGGGTTATTTTGGCCATCGCTGGTTTCCTTTACGCCTGTTGTAATGCCAGACGGATAAATCCGTTGTTTTTTTCCAGTACCGCTTTCGCCTGCGCGGCGTCAAGGCCGGTCAGCACCATCACGATGGCGGTTTTACAGTGGCGATGACACTGTTGCAGCGCGGCCTCGGCGGTGGCGCGATCGCACTCGGTCGCATCCATCACAATCGAAATCTGGCGCTCAATCAGTTTGGCGTTGGTGGCTTCCACATCGACCATTAAATTACTGTAGACCTTGCCGCTGCGGATCATCGCCCCGGTGGTGATCATATTTAGCACCAGCTTCTGGGCTGTACCCGCTTTCAGGCGTGTCGAACCGGTTACCACTTCCGGCCCGACGGCAGGAGTAATCGCAATGTCCGCCAGCGCCGCCATTTCACTTTGCGGATTGCAGCTCACTACCGCCACGCAGGCATTCAGTGAACGGGCCCACGCCATCGCGCCGAGCACATACGGCGTTCTGCCACTCGCGGCAAGGCCCACCAGCACATCTTTGGCGCTAAAGTTAATCGCTTTCAAATCCGCTTCGCCCTGCTCGCGGTTGTCTTCCACATTCTCTACCGCGCTTAAAATGGCTTTATGCCCGCCAGCGATAAGCCCGACGACCTGCTCCGGCCTGGTTCCGAAAGTCGGCGGGCATTCGCTGGCGTCCAGGATGCCGAGCCGCCCTGATGTGCCCGCGCCGATATAAATCAACCGGCCTCCCTCAGCAAACGCCTGCGCGACGCGGTCCACCAGCTTTGCGATCTGCGGGAGATAAGGTGTGATCGCAAGCGGAACCCGGCAATCCTCATCGTTCATGACCGTCAGCATCTCCAGTGTCGACAGGGTGTCGATATTCTCGCTGGCGGGATTGCGGCGTTCGGTGAGTAGTTGGCGTAAATCGATGCTCATAGCGGCCTCATATTTTTCAAAGAATGACTCAGTGTAAGGAATATTTTATTCCACCTGCGTGAATGATGTCACATATAAATAAAACAGGTCTGATCACCATGCGTAGCAACAGCACCATGAAGAGCATTATTTTCTTTCATAAATAGTGACTTATAAAGTGTCTCGCCCTGTATTCTTATAATCATGGAAAGGAATTTTTTATTACTTAACAAACCGTTTACTCACGTTTTGTAAACCTGCTTTTGTAAATTTGCCGAACACCGCAAGCCACTTTTCGCCGATGAAACCAGCATTCTATTAGTGACAACGTCACTTACCATTTACGGACTTTAAGATAATTCTTTATACCCGCCTTTTTTTCAGACGTTATAAGGCCAAATTAATGATTTGGTCGATGAATCATTACCAGGTTAATGATTAACAAACTGGAATCATTCCCGTCCCGTTGCTATAGCTCTTAACACCCTGCCAACACAAGGCATAACAATTCTATAACGCGTGCTCAGGGAGACACACAGCAATGTATAGACAACTTGCACTGCGCGCAGTGCTGGCGCTGCTTGCGCTCATTTTGGTGACAGGTTTGATCGTCTGGGGCGTCGGTCTGGATACGGTTAAAGAACGTCGGGTGGACTTGATCTACCTCGGGCAACAGCATCTGAAACTGGTATTCAGTTCAATGGCGCTGGCGCTGTTGGTCGGTATTCCCAGCGGTATTTTATTGAGCCGCCCCGCCGCCCGCCGTTTCGCGGAATACGTGATGCAAATTTTCAACGTTGGCAATACCTTACCGCCTCTGGCAGTGCTGGCGCTGGCAATGGTGATTATCGGTATCGGCGATCGTCCGGCGATATTCGCCTTATTCCTCGCGTCTCTGTTGCCGATTGTCCGTAATACCTACGCCGGGTTGTGTTCCGTACCGGGCTCGCTGATTGAAGCGGCCAAAGGTATCGGCATGACCCGCTGGCAGCGGTTACGTCAGGTTGAGCTACCCAACGCCTGGCCAGTCATGCTGTCAGGTATCCGTATCGCCACGGCGATCAACGTCGGAACCGCCCCGCTGGCGTTTCTCATTGGCGCCAGCAGCTATGGCGAACTGATTTTCCCCGGCATCTATCTGAATGACTTCCCCACTTTGATCCTCGGCGCGGCTGCCACGGCGCTGTTTGCCATGATTCTGGATTTAGCGCTGGCCGGTCTGGGCCGCCTGATGAGCCCGCACACTGCCTGATAATAATAATAAGGAGCGAACCATGAGACTGTTTTCCCGCCTGCTGGCCGCCGTAACGGGGCTGGCGCTTTTCGCGAACGTTGCCCAGGCTGCCCCCATCGTCCTCGCAACCAAAGGATTTACCGAGCAACATATCCTCTCTGCCCTGACGGTTCTGTACCTGCAAAAGAAGGGTTTCCCGGTGCAGCCGAAAACCAATATTGCCGCCGTTATTTCCCGCAATGCGATGGTCAATAACCAAATCGATATCACCTGGGAATACACCGGCACCTCGCTGATTATCTTTAACAAAATTGATAAGCGAATGACGCCGCAGGAGTCTTACGACACCGTGAAACGCCTGGACGCCAAACTCGGGCTGGTGTGGCTGAACCCGGCTGACATGAACAACACTTATGCCTTCGCGATGCAGCGCGAACGGGCGGAAAAAGAGAACATCACCACCCTGTCGCAGATGGTGGAAAGAATGGATTACCTGCGCCAGCATGACCCGAAAAACAACTGGCTGCTGGGCCTTGACCTGGAATTCTCCGGACGCAGCGACGGCATAAAACCTCTGCAGAAAGCTTACAACATGCGTCTCGACCGCCCGCAAATCCGCCAGATGGACCCGGGGCTGGTGTATAACGCCATTCGCGATGGGTTTGTGGACGCCGGGCTGGTGTACACCACCGACGGGCGGGTGAAAGGCTTCGATCTCAAAGTGCTGGAAGATGATAAAGGGTTCTTCCCGAGCTATGCGGTCACACCAGTGGTGCGCAAACCGATCCTCGACGCCAATCCGGGCCTGGACGAGGCGCTCAACACCCTGTCGGGACTGCTGAATAATGATGTCATCGCCACGCTGAATGCCCGGGTGGATATCGATCATGAGTCGCCCCAAAAGGTCGCGCGTGAATTTCTTCAACAGCACAAGCTGCTTTAAGGAGACCCTTCGATGGACACGATTCATTACATGATGGATAACGCCGGGTACATCGGCGGACTCACCCTTCAGCACCTGTGGCTGGTGGCGTTAGCCGTGGGCATGGCGATTGTGATTGGCGTTCCGCTTGGGGTGCTGATCGTGCGCCATAAATGGCTGGCGACGCCGGTGCTGGGCATCGCGACGGTGGTGCTGACCATCCCGTCTATCGCGCTGTTCGGCCTGATGATCCCTCTGTTTTCGATGATTGGTCAGGGGATTGGCGCGTTGCCTGCCGTGACAGCGGTATTCCTCTATTCCCTGCTGCCGATTGTTCGCAATACCCATACGGCGCTGGAAAGCCTGCCGCCGGGTCTGCGCGAAGCGGGACGCGGCATCGGCATGACGTTCTGGCAGCGCCTGCGCTGGGTAGAAATCCCCATCGCGCTGCCGGTGATTTTCGGCGGCATTCGCACCGCAGTGGTGATGAATATTGGCGTTATGGCGATTGCGGCGGTGATTGGCGCAGGCGGGCTTGGTCTGTTGCTGCTGAACGGCATCGGCGGCAGCGATATTCGCATGCTGATTGCTGGCGCCGTCATGATTTGTTTGCTGGCCATTGTACTTGACTGGATGCTGCACCGTTTACAGGTGATGCTGACTCCGAAGGGGATACGATAATGATAAAACTGGAAAACCTGACCAAACAATTTACCCAGAAAAATGGCCAAACCATTAAGGCCGTGGATAACGTCAACCTGAACGTGCCGGAAGGCGAAATGTGCGTATTGCTGGGCCCTTCCGGTTGCGGCAAGACCACGACGTTAAAGATGATTAACCGGCTTATCGCCCCCAGCAGCGGCAACATTCTCATTAACGGTAAAAACACCAGTGAGATGGATACGGTTACGCTGCGCCGCAATATCGGCTACGTGATTCAGCAAATCGGTCTGTTCCCGAATATGACCATTGAAGAGAATATTACCGTAGTGCCCCGGATGCTGGGCTGGGATAAAGCCCGGTACCAGGCGCGGGCGGCGGAACTGATGGATATGGTGGCGCTCGACCCGAAAAAATACCTGCACCGCTATCCGAAGGAGATGTCTGGCGGGCAACAGCAGCGTATCGGGGTTATCCGTGCCCTTGCGGCCGATCCGCCGGTACTGCTGATGGATGAACCCTTTGGCGCGGTGGACCCCATCAACCGTGAGGTGATCCAGAACCAGTTCCTTGAAATGCAGCGCAAGTTGAAAAAGACGGTAATGCTGGTCAGCCATGATATTGATGAAGCGCTGAAACTTGGCGATCGCATCGCGGTATTCCGTCAGGGGCGCATCGTCCAGTGCGCCAGCCCCGATGAGCTACTGGCGAAACCGGCGAACGAGTTTATCGGCTCTTTTGTCGGACAGGATCGCACCCTTAAGCGCCTGTTATTAGTTCAGGCGGGCGACGTGACCGATCAACAGCCCACTATTACCGTGCAGGCCTCAACCCCACTCTCCGAGGCGTTTGCGATTATGGATGATAACGATCAGCGTTCGGTAACGGTGGTGGACAGCGAATCCCGCCCCATTGGTTTTGTGAAGCGTCGGGAAGCACGCGGCGCCTCGGGCGTCTGTAGCGACCTTCTCCACCCGTTCAGGATCACCGGCAAAGCGGAAGATAACCTGCGTGTGGTGCTGTCGCGGTTGTATGAGCACAACACGGTATGGATGCCGATTGTTGATGAGGACGGGCGTTACAGCGGTGAAATTTCCCAGGACTATATTGCGGATTACCTGAGCTCCGGGAAAACACGCCGGGCGCTGGGCATTTCCAGCGAATAAAGAGGTGTACCGGGGGCGGGGAATCCTTCCCCCGGGCCACAAGGGCCCTCGCTCCCCCTGAGGAAAAAGGCTCCCGCCAGACGACGGGAGCAACCAGGGTACTCCAATGAAAAACCTTTACTCAGGGGCGTACTGCAATCGCTTCGATTTCGATTTTTACATCTTTCGGCAAGCGCGCCACTTCCACACAGGAGCGCGCCGGAAAGTTGGCGTTATGCTCTAAAAAGAAACCGTTATAGACGCGGTTTACCGCTTCAAAATCTGCCAGGTCCTTCACGAAAACGGTGGTTTTGATGATGTTATTCACCGTCAGCCCCGCCGCTTCGATAATCCCTTTCACATTCCGCAAAGACTGTAGCGTTTGAGATTCAATATCCGCCGCCACGGCGCCCGTCTCCGGGCACAGCGGTATCTGGCCGGATGTAAAAACAAAACTGCCCATATCCACACCCTGAACATACGGTCCGATCGCATCCGGGGCGTTTTTGGTCGCAATAATGGTCGTTGTCATGATCACTCCTCAAAAAATGAGCGTGCGGCATGTCGCCGCACGCAGGGATTACAGGGCGCTGGTAAAGGTACGGGACACCACATCCTGTTGCTGCTCGCGGGTCAGCGCGTTAAAGCGCACCGCATAGCCAGACACGCGGATGGTCAGGGTCGGGTATTTTTCCGGATGCTCAATGGCGTCCAGCAGCATTTCGCGGTTCATCACGTTGACGTTGAGATGCTGGCCGCCTTCAATCGCCACATCATGATGGAAATACCCGTCCAACAGTCCTACGAGGTTGTTCTTACGCGCCATCTCGTCTTTACCCAGCGCTGCCGGGACAATGGAGAAGGTGTAGGAAATCCCGTCTTTGGCATATTTGAATGGCAGTTTCGCCACCGACGTCAGCGAGGCAACTGCGCCCTTGCGATCGCGTCCGTGCATCGGGTTCGCGCCCGGCGCAAATGGCATACCGCCACGGCGGCCATCCGGCGTGTTACCCGTTTTCTGTCCATACACCACGTTCGAGGTAATGGTCAGGATCGACTGGGTCGGAACCGCGTTACGGTAGGTCGGCAGCGCCTGGATTTTTTGCATAAAGCGCGACACTAAATCGCAGGCGATGCTGTCCACGCGGTCATCGTTGTTGCCGTATTGCGGATATTCCCCTTCAATGACGAAATCCACCGCCAGACCGGTATGATCGCGAACCGGCGAAACACGGGCATATTTAATGGCAGACAGCGAGTCCACCGCCACGGAAAGCCCGGCGATGCCGCAGGCCATGGTGCGATGCACATCGCGATCGTGCAGCGTCATCAGAGAGGCTTCGTAGCTGTACTTATCGTGCATGTAGTGGATCAGGTTGAGCGCGCTCACATACTGCACCGCCAGCCAGTCCATAAAGCTGTCGAGGCTCTTCATCACAGTGTCGTAATCCAGCACTTCATCCATGATCATCGGCACTTTCGGGCCAACCTGGATTTTCAGCTTCTCGTCCATCCCGCCGTTGATGCAGTACAGCAGCGTTTTTGCCAGGTTGGCGCGCGCACCGAAGAACTGCATCTGCTTGCCGATAACCATCGGGCTGACGCAGCAGGCAATGGCATAGTCGTCGCTCTCAAAATCCGGACGCATTAAATCGTCGTTTTCATACTGAAGCGAAGAGGTTTCAATGGACACTTTCGCGGCATAGGCTTTAAACGCCTTCGGCAACGCTTCCGACCACAGAATGGTCAGGTTTGGCTCCGGCGACGGCCCCATAGTGTGCAGCGTGTTGAGGTAACGGAACGAGTTTTTGGTCACCAGCGTACGGCCATCCAGCCCCATCCCACCGATCACTTCGGTGGCCCAAATCGGGTCGCCAGAGAACAGCGTGTCGAACTCCGGGGTACGCAGGAAACGCACCATGCGGATTTTCATAATGAAGTGGTCAATCAGCTCCTGCGCCTGAACTTCATTCAGCACGCCCGCTTTGATGTCACGTTCAATATAGATATCAAGGAAGGTCGCAGTACGGCCCAGCGACATCGCCCCGCCGTTCTGAGATTTCACTGCTGCCAGGTAGCCGAAATAGAGCCACTGTACCGCTTCCTGAGCATTACGCGCCGGACGGGAAACATCAAAGCCGTACTTAGCCGCCATTTCGGTAATTTGTTGCAGGGCGCGGCGGTGCTCGGCCAGCTCTTCACGCAAACGGATCGTGGCTTCCAGATCTTCGCCGCGCTCCAGTCGCGGTTGCAGATCGGCAAACTGCAATTCACGCTCGCGAATAAGGTATGCCGTGCCGTACAGCGCCACGCGGCGGTAGTCGCCGATGATGCGTCCACGGCCATAGCCGTCCGGTAAACCGGTCAGCACGCCGGATTTACGGCAGCGCAGCATATCCGGGGAATACACGTCGAACACCCCCTGGTTGTGGGTTTTGCGCAGATGGCTGAAGGTGTATTCGAATTCGCTGTCCATTTCGCGGCCATAGGCGTCGAATGAACTTTTGATCATATTGATGCCGCCATACGGGTGCAGCGCGCGCTTCAACGGCTTATCCGTTTGCAGGCCGACGATTTTTTCCAGGCCCTGCTCAATGTAGCCCGGCCCGTGAGCGGTGATGGTGGTGGCGACGTTGGTGTCGAAATCCACCGGCGCATGCGTGGCGTTCTCCTGACGGATGCCTTCCATCACTTTTTCCCACAACGCCGCCGTGGCGGGGGTGGCTTCCGCGAGGAAGCTTTCGTCCCCTTCATACGGGGTGTAGTTATGCTGAATAAAATCGCGGACGTTAATGGCTTCCTGCCAGTCAGAACCCGCAAAGCCATTCCATGCTTCGGTATAAGTCTCGTTCAACGCAACATCAACTTTCATTACAAACTCCCTGGTACGGTACAGATAAATTAGGGTTATCAGGCAAATTCAGGCTGTAGAACGCACTGACCCAGACGGATCGCGTCCTGGGCAATCATTTTTTCTTCATTGGTAGGAATGACGGCGGCCACCGCGCGCGACCGGTCGCTGGACACGACGCGTGCCCCCACCCGGTTCGGCTGGGCATTTTTCGCCTCGTCCACCTCAATACCAAACACCTTAAGGCGCGCCATCACCAGTTGACGGATTAACACGGAGTTTTCACCGATGCCGCCGGTAAAGATCACGCCGTCAAGGCGGCGCAAGGCGCTGGCATGACCGCCAATGTGACGGGCAATGCGGTGCACAAATGCGCCGATAGCGCGATGCGCGCCCGCGTGGCCTTCCTGGTACGCCTGCTCCAGCACGCGCAAATCGGATGAAAGCCCGGATAAGCCCAGCAGACCCGACTCTTTATTCACCACACGCTCCAGCTCGGCCATGCTCTGACCGGTTTTGTCGGCCAGATAGGTCAGCGCCCCGAAATCCACATCGCCGCTGCGGGTGCCCATGATTAAGCCTTCCAGCGGGGTCATGCCCATGGAGGTATCGACGCTTTTGCCGTCCTGTACGGCGCAAATCGACGCGCCGTTACCCAGATGCGCGATCACCAGTCCGGCGTCGTTTTCATCCAGATCCAGCATGGCGACGGCCTCACTCGCTACATAACGGTGGGAGGTGCCGTGGAAACCATAGCGGCGTACGCCGTACTGTTCCGCGAACTGATACGGGAGCCCGTAGAGGTACGCTTCCGGCTTCAGGGTTTGATGGAATCCGGTATCGAAGACCGCCACCTGCGGCAAACCGGGGAAGAGATGGCGCGCGGCGGTAACGCCTGCCAGGTTGGCATAGTTGTGAAGCGGTGCCAGCGGCGACACCCGTTTGATTTGTTCCATCACCTCATCGGTGATGATCACGGCGTCGCTAAAGATGTCGCCGCCGTGCGCGATGCGATGGCCGATTAACCGCACCGCATCCATAAGTTGACGCTTGTCCAGCTCCCCGGCGATGGCCGCGAGCGCGGCTTCGTAGGTACTGTCAGCGAGGGCGATTCGGGTCGTTTTATCCACCACCAGAAACGCGTTGTCGGAACCAATACTGTCGGCAATGCCGGAAAGAACCACTTCGCAATGCCCGACGTCCAGAACGGAAAACTTGATCGACGAAGAGCCACAATTAATGACAAGTACAACAGAATCTGCGTTCATTACACTGCTCCGCCCACCCTTTCGGGTGGGCTTTGAAGTTGAGGAAGTAGGGATTAAAACAGCTTGTAAGCGATGTTCAGGATGGTCAGCAGGCCAATCAGGGTGACGAACACGTTGTCCGCACGGCCTTTGTATTTCGCCATCGCGGGTGTTTTGCTGATGGCGTACATCGGCAGCAGGCACAGCAGAGAAGCGATAATCGGCGCGCCCATGGCTTCAATGAGGTCCAGGATGTTCGGGTTAGCGTAAGCCACAACCCAGGTGGAGCCCATGATGAAGACCATGCTGATGGTGTTCAGTTTGCTTTCAGAGATTTTGGTTTTATCGCCCTGATAACCGAACTTCAGGATCAGGCCGTTCAGACCTTCCAGCGTACCCAGATAGTGGCCGAAGAAGGATTTGAAAATTGCCACCAGCGCAATCAGAGACGCGGCGTATTCCAGAACGGTTGCAAAAGTCGATTTGGTTCCGCTCATCGTGGCGAAGTGGTTCGCCAGGTAAGACAGCACCGGAATGTTCTGCGCTTTAGCTTCCGCCATGTTTGCCGGAGACAGCGTGAACAGGCAGCTGAAGGCAAAGAACATCACCACGGCCACCATCAACATGCTGGCGCGGGAGATGATCTGGGAACATTTCTTCTCGGTGTACTCTTTACCGAATTCGCCTTCGTACTCTTCGCGTTTGGACACGACGAAGGAAGAGACAATCGGCGAGAAGTTAAAGGAGAACACCATGATGGAGATCCCTAACCACACGGTAACCAGAATACCGTCATGGCCCAGCAGGGAAATATCCGCAACGCTTGCCTGCTCGATAACGGCACCGTTCCAGTAAGGGATCAGCGACAGAGAAATCAGCACCAGGCTCGCGATGAACGGGAACACCAGGAAGCTCATCACTTTCACCATCAGGTCTTTACCAAACCAGATAACGAAAGCCATCAACAGCAGCAGGAACAGCGCGACAAAACCGCGGTTCAACGGCGCCATGCCGAGCTGGTTGACCCAGAAGGTCATAAAGGTGTTGGTGATGGTCACGCCGTAAATCCACAGCAGCGGACAAATCGCAAAGAAGTACAGGAAGGTGATAACCACCCCGCCGGTTTTACCGAAATGCTCTTCAACCGTTTCGGTAATGTTACCTGACGGGTTGCTGCCAGACAGGCACAGACGCGCCAGCGCACGGTGGCAAAAGAACGCAATCGGATAAGCCAGCACCAGCATTAATAAAATGGGAATTAACCCGCCGAAACCCGCGCGTATTGGGAAAAATAATACCCCGGCGCCGATTGCGGTACCAAACAGACCCAGAGTCCACGTGGTGTCAGACTTACGCCAGGCAAAGCCCGACGCCTTCTGACCGGTTACAACAGTATTATCCAAACTCATTTGAAATATCCTGTACAAAAATTATTAGTGAGTGGTTTCAAGACCGGTAATTTGCGAAACGCGTGACAGGTCAATATTGCCACCGGAAATAATGCTAACGGTTTTCTTACCCTGGATATAATGATCAAGCTTGCCGCTTAATAATGCTGCGCTGGCTAATGCGCCTGCCCCTTCGGTAATGATTTTATTTCTCTGGATCAGGTGAACCATACTGGAACGAATTTCTTCTTCGGTGACCAGTACAATATCAGTGACCAGATCTTTTACGATTTCATACGTTAAAATCCCCGGACGCGCGACATCGCAGCCGTCGGCTAATGTCCCGGAATTTCGGTGATTAGTAATTTGGCCGGCATAATAAGAAGACGCCATGCCGTGTACGTTCTCTGACTGAACACCGATAATATTAATGCGTGGGTTAATGGATTTAATCGCCAGCGCCACACCGGCAATCAGTCCACCGCCGCCGATAGGCACAATCACGTTGTCCACATCATACAAATCTTCAAGAATTTCAAGGCCAATGGTACCCTGACCGGCGATCACTTTCTCGTCGTCAAAAGGCGGAATAAACAAGCGCCCTTCCATTTCCATAATTTCGCTGGCTTTAGCGATGGTCTCGTTGAAGCTATTTCCGTGCAGGATCACTTCAGCGGAATAATCCGTTGTGGCGGCCACTTTAGATTTCGGCGCGCAGGAAGGCATCACCACCTTTCCGTTAATTCCCAACATAGCGCAGGATAATGAAACTCCCTGTGCATGGTTGCCTGCTGAGCACGCTACCACGCCCTGGCGTTTTTCTTCTTCAGTTAACGAACTTAATTTATTAAAGGCTCCACGAATTTTAAATGACCCGGTGCGTTGCATATTTTCAAATTTAAGGAAAATTTCTCCCTTACAACGTTCGCTTAAATAGTTGGAACGCGGCTGACCGGTTTTATAGATGCGCCCATTAAGACGGGTGCGGGCTTCCATTATATCGTGGATGGTCAGTGGAAGATTATCGTAGGTTATCATGGTAAATCCTTTCGTAGCCGTCTGATACAGAGTTTTATTTTCAAGACGCGGCGATCCTAAGGTACATCAACCACCATTAATGTGACGGACACGTCAAAAACCCCCCGGTCAATGCTTTCCGAAAGTAATTAATTAAGAAATTGCTACGGGGTCGACATTTTATTAATTTCGGATTAATTTAACTAATGCGAATGAAATAGAATTTGTAATATCACCTTTCGGGAAATATGTATAAATAACCGTCTCAGGTTAATTAATAAATTTATTTTTGTGCTTTTAAATAATAGATAAATTACATTCCACACTCATTCTTAACATATTATTTACTTATGAATGAAATTAGCATCATATATTTTGTGAATACCTTTCACGGGACGGGTCAAGAAAACCGCCTCCGGATAATATTTTCTGGTGCGTCAGAGCGCGGGCAAAAACGAGATTTAGATCACAAAAAGATTGAATTCGGCGAAGTGATGGTTTTATGATCGCCCCCTTTCTGCCGTCCTTTAACAAGCGCGATACATCTTTATGACAAACAACACAGTCTCACGCAAAACCGCGTGGCTGCGGGTAGTTACGCTTGCTGTCGCCGCGTTCATCTTTAACACCACGGAATTTGTGCCGGTGGGCTTGTTGTCGGATATTGCTCGCAGTTTCGATATGCCGAGCGCCCAGGCAGGCATTATGTTGACCATCTACGCGTGGGTGGTAGGGCTGATGTCTCTGCCCTTTATGTTGCTAACCAGCAACATTGAGCGGCGTAAGCTGTTAATCGCCCTGTTCGTGGTCTTTATCGCCAGCCATATGCTGTCATTCATGGCGTGGAATTTTGAAATCCTGGTTGCCAGCCGCGTGGGTATTGCCTTCGCCCATGCGATTTTCTGGTCGATTACCGCCTCGCTGGCGATTCGTCTGGCGCCGGCTGGCAAACGCGCCCAGGCGCTCAGCCTGATTGCCACCGGTACGGCGCTGGCGTCGGTGCTGGGTATTCCGGTCGGACGGCTGGTAGGCCAGTATTTCGGCTGGCGTACCACCTTTTTCGCTATCGGTATCGGTGCTTTGATCACGCTGGTTTGTCTGGCGCGTCTGCTGCCCACGCTGCCGAGCGAGCACTCCGGCTCATTAAAAAGCCTGCCCGCGCTGTTCCGCCGTCCGGCGTTGATCAGTATCTATATTCTTACGGTGGTGGTGGTTACGGCCCATTTTACCGCCTACAGCTATATCGAACCGTTTGTCCAGACCGTGGCGGGGCTCAGCGAGAACTTCGCGACGATCCTGTTGCTGGTGCTCGGTTTCACCGGGATTATCGGCAGTGTCATTTTCGGCAAGCTGGGTAATCAACACGCATCGCTGCTGATCGGTGCGGCCATCGCGCTGCTGGTGTGCTGCCTGTTGTTGCTGTTGCCCGCCAGCGGCAACACCGCGACGCTCACTGCGCTGTGCGCCTTCTGGGGGATTGCCATTATGCTGATCGCGCTGGGGATGCAGGTGAAAGTGCTGGCGCTGGCACCGGACGCGACGGATGTCGCCATGGCGCTGTTTTCCGGCATTTTTAATATCGGCATCGGCGCGGGTGCGCTGCTCGGCAATGTGGTGAGCATGAATGCCTCCATGGCGTCGGTGGGCTATGTGGGTGCCATCCCTGCGGCGGCAGCCCTGATATGGGCAATGATTGTTTTCCGGCGCTGGCCGGTATCGCTGGAAGAGCAACCGAAAGCGGTAAACTGAACGTAACGGGCGGCTGATACACGGGTCAGCCGCCCGAACGCGATGCCCCTTCGCCGCCCTGCCTGAACTGTTTATCCGCCGTGGTAATGCGTAATAATCTCCAGCACACCGTTAATAATAAACTGCACCCCCATACAGACCAGCAAAAAGCCCATCAGGCGCGAGATCGCTTCGATACCGCTTTTGCCGACGATGCGCATCACCGCCCCGGAACTGCGCAGGCTGACCCAAAGGATCGCGCCCACGATAATAAACACCAGCGGCGGCGCAACGGTGATAATCCACGGCGCGAATGCGTCAGAGTGACGCAAGGTGGAAGCGGAGCTGATGATCATCGCGATGGTTCCCGGCCCGGCGGTGCTGGGCATCGCCAGCGGCACAAAGGCAATATTGGTTTCCGGCTCTTCCTGCAGCGCTTCGCTTTTACTCTGCACTTCCGGGGTATGGTGACCTTTCGGCGGTGGGAACAGCATCCGGAACCCGATAAACGCCACAATCAGCCCGCCGGCAATCCGCAGACCGGGAATCGAAATACCGAAGGTATCCATCACCAGCTGGCCTGCATACCACGCCACCAGCATGATAATCACCACATTCACCGAGGCCATAAAGGAGGTACGGTTGCGCTCGGCGCTGCTCATGTGCCCGGACAAGCCGAGAAACAGCGCGACGGTGGTTAAAGGGTTAGCGAGCGGCAGCAGCACGACCAGCCCCAGCCCCAGTGCCTTAATCAATTCCAACATGCAGGTTCTCCCTTGTGACATAACGGGCGGATGATAAAAAAAACCGTGTGCCAAAACATGGCTTTCAATGCGTTAGGTTTATTCAGGCAGGCTTCAAAAGCGTGTTTCACCCAACCCGCCCCGTCAAACCCGGCGACGACGCTCAGTTTTAAGCTTCTGTTTTATGGTGAATTATTCTTCTTAACACGCTGCGTTTTTTTCCCGGTTTAGCAAAACGTGTGATCCTGATCCCATTCGTTTGACTTATATTTGCCTGGGCAATAATATCTGCCGTGACTAATCTACTTGCCTGGGCAACCACTGTGAATAATCCTGACGATCTGTTTAATAACATCATCCCGCTGGGTCGCCTGATCCACATGGTGAATCAGAAGAAAGATCGTTTGCTTAATGACTACCTCTCGCCGCTGGATATCACCGCCACGCAGTTCAAAGTGCTGTGTTCCATTCGTTGTGGAGGGTCCATTACGCCGGTGGAGCTGAAGAAGGTGCTATCGGTAGATTTAGGCGCCCTGACCCGCATGCTTGATCGGCTGGTCGCAAAGGGCTGGATTGCCCGTATGCCGAATCCTAATGATAAACGCGGTGTACTGATCCAGTTGACGCCGGAAGGCGCTGCGCTGTGTGAACAATGTCATCAATTAGTAGGGCAAACCCTGCATCAGGAATTAACAAAAAATCTGACGGCAGAAGAAGTGGCGACGCTTGAACACCTGCTCAAGAAAATTCTGCCGTAACTGACGGAGATAAGACGATGTCCAGACGCAACAATGATGCGGTGACGATTCATAGCATTCTAGACTGGATTGAAGAGAATCTGGAGTCCCCGCTTTCACTGGAAAAGGTGTCAGAACGTTCCGGTTATTCGAAATGGCACCTGCAACGGATGTTTAAGAAAGAGACGGGCCATTCATTAGGTCAATATATCCGTAACCGTAAACTGACTGAAATCGCACAGCAGTTGAAAAGCAGCAATGAACCGATTCTGTTTTTAGCTGAGCGTTATGGCTTTGAATCGCAACAGACGCTGACGCGCACGTTTAAGAACTATTTTTCGCTGCCGCCGCATAAGTTTCGCGTGAATGCCACGGCCAATGATGCGCTCTATTTGCATCGTATTAATCATTAAACATGGCGTTGATCAACGTTATCGAGGAAAACATGAAACACGTCTTAGCGGCCTGCGCGCTGATGTTACTGGCGTCGGGCACAGCTGCGGCGGCGCAGACCACAGAGTTCAGCGATCGGCAAGCGCCGGATGTGTCGCTGACGTCCGCGACGAACTCCGCATCGCCGTATGATTTTAATCATCGCGGCGCGGGGAGCGATAAGTCGGATGAGCTTGGGGTGGCGTATTACAACGCGGGGTGAGATTTTCAGGCGTTTGGTTAAACGCTGAGAAGGGTTCTGTTCGCGAGTTTAACTCTGTGGAAGGGTTCCGTTCGCTCGGACTCTTTTCATCCATGGAACCGCATTGACGGCGAACGTGTCAGGGGCGCTCCCCGCCGCGCCCCCGACCCCCCCGGCTCCCGGCCACTTTGATTTTCTTATGTTTTACTGAACGGCTTTTGTCGCTGTGAGATAACGCCACTAATTCCACGATTTTCTTTTTTCAGAATGCCTTTTGTCGCTGTGAGCATTTCTCATACTCATAGCGACACTTCAGTCACATTAGAAAACCTGAAAGTACCGCGGGGGTGTTGGACCCCATCGCCCTCGCCGAGGTGTTCGCGGGAGGCCGGGACAAGCCGCAGGGATGCGGCTTGAGGGCGAGAAAGGCAGGAAGCCGTATCTCGCCCGACCCGAAGCCGGACGCGGTAAGCCGAGGGGACCGCGAAGCGGCGAGGGTGACAGGGGGAGCCGGGGGTGTTGGGGGCGCGGCGGCGAGCGCCCCCAACCCGGTCGCGTTCGCCGGTGGCTATTGAAGCGCACCGCTGCCTGAAGCGAACGGAACAAATCCACCCTACAAAAAGGGCCCCGCTGCCCCAAGCGAACAGAACCATTCCACAAAACCCAAAAAGGCCTCGCCAGCCAGGCGAACAGAACAATTCCACAAAATTCAAAAAGCCTCGCTGCCCAAAGCGACCGGAACCCTCACATTCCCCGCACTTTCCGCGCCAGCGGAACCCCAAAAACATTGATATATAACCCGGCCATAATCAATACCGCCCCGCCCATCTGCATCAGTGACATCGTCTCACCCAGCAACAGCGCGGCGCTGGCCATCCCCACCACCGGCACCAGCAGCGACAGCGGCGCAACGCGCCAGGTCTCATAACGGCCCAGCAGCGTCCCCCAAATCCCATAGCCGACGATCGTGGCGCCAAACGCCAGATACAACAGCGACAAAATCGTCACCATGTCGATATGCATCAGGCTCAGCAACACCGTCGTCGGGCCGTCGAGCAGCATGCTGGCGACAAAGAATGGCGCAATCGGGATCAGGGCGCTCCACACCACCAGCGACATCACCGCCGGACGTGTTTCATGCTGCATAATCTTCTTATTAAAAATATTCCCGCACGCCCAACTGAATGCGCCAGCCAGAGTCAGCATAAAGCCCAGCAGCGCGACATGCTGCCCGTTCAGACTGGCTTCAATCAACACCAGCCCCCCGACCACCGCCAGCAAAATTCCCGCCAGTTGCCGGGGCTGCAACCGCTCGCCGAAGGTTAGCGCGCCGAGAATAATAGTGAAAAACGCCTGGGCCTGAAGCACCAGCGAGGCAAGCCCGGCAGGCATACCGAACTTAATCGCACAGAACAAAAAGGCGAACTGACCAAAACTGATGGTCATGCCGTAACCCAGCAGCAGACGCAGCGGTACTTTCGGACGCGCGACAAAAAACAACGCCGGAAACGCCACCAGTAAAAAACGCAGCCCGGCCAGTAACAACGGCGGCATCGCATGGAGCCCCCACTTGATGACGACAAAATTGACGCCCCATATCGTCACCACCAGCAGCGCCAGCAGTCCATCTTTACGTGTCATACCCCTGCCCCAAAAATTAAAATTTTGTTAACAGTTCACCCTACCTCAAAACTTTACAAAAAGGGATCACCAAATTATGCACATCTAAAAAGCACGCCAGAACAACAGGCTGGGTGTACAACCCCGATATGCCGTGGTATTGCTTAAAGCCATAACCCATGCAGCATATCGCTCTGTTTATTACAAAAAGATCACAACATGCAGCCCAGGCACACACTCTCTATCGGCGCTCTGCTCGCCTCATCAGTTCTGTTAACCATTGGTCGCGGCGCTACGCTGCCGTTTATGACCATCTATCTGAATCGCCAGTACCATATGGCGGTGGATCAGATCGGTATCGCCATGAGTATCGCCCTGACCGTAGGGGTGTTCTTTAGTCTGGGCTTCGGCATCCTCGCCGACCGCTTCGAAAAAAAACGCTATATGCTGTTGGCTATCGCCGTCTTTGTCAGCGGCTTTGTGGCTATTCCGCTTACCCATAACGCCGCGCTGGCCGTGGCCTGGTTCTCCCTGGTCAACTGCGCCTATTCGGTCTTCGCCACGGTACTGAAAAGCTATTTTTCTGAGACTCTGACGCCTTCGGTGAAAGCCAAAGTCTTTTCGCTGAACTACACCTTTCTCAATATCGGCTGGACCGTCGGCCCGCCCCTCGGCACCTGGCTGTTGCTGTATGGCGTGAATATGCCGTTCTGGCTGGCGGCTATCAGCAGTTCGATTCCGTTTATCCTGATCCAGTGCTGCGTAAAACCCCTGCATACGCAGCCCGACAGCGGTACGGAAAAGCGCAACACATTAGCCGTGCTGATGCAGGATCGCGCCCTGATTTACTTCACCCTGTCGGCGTTTCTCGGCTCGCTGGTGTTCGGCTCTTTCGCCTCCTGTATTTCACAATATGTACTGGTGGTGGCGGACAACCGTCTGGCGGAAACCGTCGTCGGCGTGGTGCTGCCGGTTAATGCTGCGGTGGTGGTGTCGTTGCAATATGTGGTGGGTAAACGCATTCGCGCGGAAAACCTCAGGCGGCTGATGCTGTTAGGCACAGTGTTTTTCCTGATGGGCCTGGCCGGTTTTATGATGTCCGGCGGCAATCTGTGGCTCTGGGGGCTCTCCGCCGCCGTGTTCACCTTCGGTGAGTTAATCTATGCCCCCGGGGAATACATGCTGGTGGACAACATCGCGCCCAACGGCCTGAAAGCCAGCTACTTCTCTGCCCAGTCGCTGGGCTGGCTCGGCGGCGCACTAAACCCACTGGTCACGGGGGTGATCCTCACCCACCTGCCGCCCTGGTCACTGTTCGCCATTCTGATGGTTGCCACGGCGGGCGCATACCTGTTGATGCTGAAAGGGATGCGCGCACCGCGAGCGACCGCGACGACGACGGGATGTGTTTAAGTGCACAAAAAATCGTCTGGATAACCCACCCCGTTTGAAATAACCTCTGAGGTGAATTATAGTTCAGGATGAATCACCCATGAGAAAAGGAACACCCAACGTCCCTCTGAGCGTGGTGAAAGAAATGGTGCGGTCAGGCAAAGTCAAAACCACCTTTACCGCCACGCAAGGCGCGCTTGAATTAGGCTTCCCCGCGCCAGTGTTACCCTTAATGTGCAAAGTTGTTTTGCTGCTGGACCAGAGTCATTTTTATAAAAGTATGACTGCGTATCATGATGAAACCATCTGGCATGATGTGTATCGCACGCGTTTCGACGAACGCCATATCTATCTTAAGCTTATCGTGAAAGATGACGTCCTGATTGTGTCATTTAAGGAGTTATGATGAAAACTTGTCCCGTTTGTGGCGGCGGCCATTTAACTCATGAAAGCCGCGATCTGCCCTATGAATACAAAGGCAGCAAAACAACCTTGCGTGGGATTGTTGGCGAATATTGCAATTCCTGCGGTGAAATTATCTTTACTCCTGAAGAAAGCAACGCCTTTAGCGCTCAGGCCTCAGCCTTCCGCACTGCGGTGAATGCAGAATCTTTCGACCCGACGCTGTTTACCCGGGTGCGTAAAAATTTGCGCATCGATCAGCAACAGGCCGGTATGCTGTTTGGCGGCGGCGTAAATGCCTTTTCGCGTTATGAAACAGGGAAAACCACGCCGCCGATAGCCGTGGTGAAACTCTTTAAAATGTTTGATAAGTTCCCGGAATTATTCGAAGAATACAAATCGCTGTAACTTCTTCAAACCATTGCCGGGTCATCACCCGGCTTAAATCGCAACCAGACCCCTTACCCCGTCCTGCTCCATCTGGCTCCCCGCGCCGCGCTGGATGATGTCGCCACGCGACATCACCAGGTAGCTGTCGGCCAGTTCTGCGGCGAAATCGTAAAACTGCTCCACCAGTAAAATTGCCATATCGCCGCGCCTGGACAGTTCAGCAATCACCGCGCCGATCTGTTTAATTACCGAGGGTTGAATCCCCTCGGTGGGCTCATCCAGGATCAACAACTGCGGACGGCAGGCCAGCGCACGGCCAATCGCCAGTTGTTGCTGCTGCCCACCCGAAAGATCGCCGCCACGCCGTTGTTTCATCTCATGCAGCACCGGGAATAACGCGTAAATTTCATCGGGAACGCTCCGCGCATCCCGACCTGAAAAGCGTGACAGCCCCATCAGCAGATTTTCTTCCACCGTCAGGCGCGGGAAAATCTCGCGCCCCTGAGGCACGTAAGCCATGCCCGCCCGCACCCGCTGGTGCGGTTTCAGGCGCGTGATGTTTTTGTCCTGAAACATCACCTCGCCGGAACGGGCGGCAATCAGGCCCATCAGGCATTTTAAGAGCGTGCTTTTGCCCACGCCGTTACGCCCCAGCAGGCAGGTGACCTCGCCAGGCCGTACCTCAAACGACACGCCGCGCAGAATATGGCTGCCGCCGTAAAACTGATTCAGACCGCTGACCTGTAACATTCCCGCTCCTTAGCGCCCTAAATAGACGTCAATAACCTGCTCATTGTTCTGCACGTCGCGCAGTGATCCTTCCGCCAGCACCTGCCCCTGATGCAGCACCGTCACCCGGTCGGCGATGGTTTCCACAAAACCCATATCGTGCTCCACCACCATCAGGGAGTGTTTGCCCGCCAGGGCGCGGAACAGCTCGGCGCTGTATTCCGTTTCCGCATCGGTCATCCCGGCGGCCGGTTCATCCAGCAGCAGCAGGTGCGGCTCCTGAATCAGCAACATGCCAATTTCCAGAAACTGCTTTTGCCCGTGAGAGAGAGTGCCCGCCGCCCGGTGACGCTCGGCATTCAGCCGCAGCAGGCTCAGGATCTCATCAATCCGATCGCGTTTTTCGCCGCTGAGGCGTGCCCGCAATGTGCCCCATACGGACTTATCGCCCTTTTGCGCCAGTTCGAGGTTTTCAAACACGCTCAGCGCCTCAAACACCGTCGGCTTCTGGAATTTACGGCCAATCCCCTGACGGGCAATCTCAATGGACGACAACGCGGTCAAATCGGTGGTCTGGTCGTAAATCGCCCGTCCGCTCTGGGGCCGGGTTTTGCCGGTGATCACATCCATCAGTGTGGTTTTCCCGGCACCGTTGGGGCCGATAATGCAGCGCAGTTCGCCCACGCCAATCTGTAAACTCAGGTCAGTTAACGCTTTAAAGCCATCAAAACTGACGCTGATGTTTTCCAGTTGCAGTACCGGGTCGGTTTGCGCGCGATACCGATCCGTGACCTGCTGGCGGGTAAACAATCCTTCATCCGGTTGCATCATGATTTGCCTCGCCTGATTAGCCCAACTACGCCGCGCGGTAAGAAGCGCGTCACCAGAATAAACATCAACCCGAGGAACAGCAGCCAGTACTCCGGCATAGTCACCGTGAACAGGCTTTTCGCGCCGTTAACCAGGCCTGCGCCGATCACCGGGCCAATCAGCGTGCCGCGTCCCCCCAGCGCCACCCAGATGGCCGCTTCGATAGAATTGGTCGGCGACATTTCGCCGGGGTTGATAATGCCGACTTGCGGCACATACAGCGCCCCCGCCAGCCCGCAGAGCACCGCCGACAGCGTCCAGACCAGCAGCTTAAAGCCCTTCGGATCGTAGCCGCAGAACGTCAGGCGGCTTTCCGCGTCGCGCACCGCCGTCAGCACCCGGCCAAATTTGCTTTTTGCCAGCCCCCAGCCGATGACCAGACTCAGGGCCAGAACCAGTACCGTCGCCACAAACAGGCCGATGCGCGTGCCGGTCGCGGTCACTGGCATACCGAGCAGCGTGGTGAAGCCGGTAAAACCGTTATTGCCACCAAAGCCGGTTTCATTACGAAAGAACAGCAACATCCCGGCCCAGGTCAGCGCCTGGGTCATGATTGAGAAATACACGCCTTTGATTTTTGAGCGAAACGCGAAATAGCCGAACAGCAGCGCCAGCAGGCCCGGCACCAGCACAATCAGCATCAACGTCCATAAAAAGCTGCTGGTGCCGAACCAGTACCAGGGCAGCTCCGTCCAGGAGAGAAAGCTCATAAATCCGGGCAGCCCATCCCCTGCGGCCTGGCGCATCAGATACATGCCCATGGCATAACCGCCGAGGGCGAAAAACAGCCCATGTCCCAGCGAGAGCATCCCGGCATAACCCCAGACCAGGTCCAGCGCCACCGCCATGATCGCGTAACAGAGGATTTTACCGAGCAGCGTCAGCATCCATTCCGACAGGTGCAGCGGGTGCGTCGCCGGCAGCAGCGCCAGAAACGGCAACACCAGCAGCGCCGCCAGAATGACGCCACCCAGCGCCAGGCTCAGCCTGGGCCGCCGTTGGGTGGCGGCAGTGGTTAACGGCAGGCTAATCATTCAACAACCCTCCCTTTCAGTGCGAACAGGCCCTGCGGTCGCTTCTGGATAAACAGCACAATCAGCAGCAGGATCAGGATTTTGCCAAGCACCGCACCCAGCTGCGGCTCAAGAATTTTATTGAGAATACCGAGGCTGAAGGCCGCCGCCACGCTGCCAGCCAGTTGGCCGACGCCCCCCAGCACCACCACTAAAAAGGAATCGATGATGTAGCCCTGGCCGAGTTCCGGGCCGACGTTACCAAGCTGCGACAGCGCCACGCCGCCCAGTCCGGCGATCCCGGACCCGAGCCCGAACGCCAGCATATCCACACGGCCTTCCGGCACGCCGCAGCAGGCAGCCATGGCGCGGTTTTGCGTTACCGCCCGCACGTTCATGCCAAGCCGGGTCCGGTTCAGTAGCAGCCAGGTAAAGGCCAGCACGAACAGTACAAACCCAATGACCGCCACCCGGTTCCAGGGCAGGATCAGGTTCGGCAAGACCTGTATGCCGCCCGACAGCCACGCCGGGTTCGCCACCTCGACGTTTTGCGCGCCAAACACCATGCGCACGATTTGGATCAGCATCAGGCTGATGCCCCAAGTGGCGAGCAGGGTCTCCAGTGGACGCCCATAGAGATGGCGGATCACACTGCGCTCCAGCGCCATGCCGATCCCCGCCGTCACCAGAAACGCCACCGGCAGCGCCGCCAGCGGATAAAGCGCCAGCCACTGCGGCGCCCAGGCCGCAAAGGCATTTTGTACCATCCACGCGCTGTACGCGCCGAGCATCAGCATTTCGCCGTGGGCCATGTTGATGACCCCCAACAGGCCGTAGGTGATCGCCAGCCCCAGCGCCGCCAGCAGCAGCACTGACCCCAGCGACAGCCCCATAAATGCCTGGCCCGCCAGCTCGCCCCACATCAGTCGCTGACCAATGGCCTTCACGCTTTTCTGCGCCTGCGCGCGAACATCAGCATCGGGTTCGGTTTGCGGATCGGTTAACGGTTGCAGCCGCGCCTGCACCTGCGGCGAACCGGAACTCTCCAGCTGTTGCGCCGCCGCGAGCCGCATCGCGGGCTGCGGATGCGTGAGATTCATCAACGCCAGCGCAGTGATCAGGGCGTCGCGTACCGCGCCGTCCGGTTCATGCTGGCGACGTGATTCGAGCAGTGTGGCCATCTCCGGGGTGGCGTCGCGCTGAAGAGTCTCGGCGGCGCGCATTCTTTCCGTGACGTTGTCACTAACAAGATAATGGGTTGCCAGCGCCGTGGCAGCGAGATTGCGTAGCCGGTTGGTGAGGCGCAGTTTACGGGTTTCCCCTGTGGGTACGGCGGCGCTGCCAAGGGGCGTCAGCCGGTTCGCGTTCTCGTCAAAAGGATGTTGTTGTGCGTCAAGCACCACCCGTTCGGCGGCCAGTGCTTTTAAAAAAGGTAGCCGGCTTGCGTCGGGCGTATTGCCCCAGGTTTCCAGCATCCGGGTCTGTTCGGCGCGGTTTGCCCGGCTAAAATCATCGCTGTCGGCGGCCCAAACCCGTGCGGGAAGCAGCAGCGTCACCAGAAGCAGATACAAAAAGGTGGCGGGTTTCATCATCGTTTCTCCGCGTCGGTTTTCCGTGGTGGGAAACGCCTCCTGTCTCCAGGAGGCGAATGGCTTAGTTACTCGCGGTTTTCACCGGCTGGTCGGATTTTTTATCGTTACCGGCGATAAACGGGCTCCACGGCTGGGCGCGAACCGGCTGTTCGGTCTGCCATACCACGTTGAACTGACCGTTGCCTTCGATTTCGCCAATCATGACCGGTTTATGGAGATGATGATTGGTGGCATCCATGGTGAGCGTAAAGCCGGACGGGGCTTTGACGGTTTGTCCGGCCATGGCGGCGCGCACTTTATCCACGTCAGTGGTGCCAGCTTTTTCTACCGCCTGCGCCCACATATGAATCCCGACCCAGGTGGCTTCCATCGGATCGTTGGTCACGACGGTATCGGCGTTGGGCACCTTATTGGCTTTCGCCCAGGCCTTATACGCGGCGACAAACTGGGTGTTGGTAGGGTTATCCACGGACTCAAAGTAGTTCCAGGCCGCGAGGTTGCCCACCAGCGGTTTGGTGTCGATACCGCGCAGTTCCTCTTCTCCCACGGAGAAGGCCACCACCGGCACGTCGGTGGCTTTCACCGCCTGGTTCGCCAGCTCTTTATAGAACGGTACGTTAGAATCGCCGTTGATGGTGGAGATCACCGCCGTTTTGCCACCCGCCGAGAATTTCTTGATGTTGGCGACGATGGTCTGGTAGTCGCTGTGACCAAACGGGGTATAGACCTCTTCGATATCCTTATCCGCGACGCCTTTCGAGTGCAGGAACGAACGCAGGATCTTGTTGGTGGTGCGCGGATAGACGTAGTCGGTCCCTAACAGGAAGAAACGCTTCGCGCCGCCGCCGTCCTCGCTCATCAGGTACTCCACCGCCGGGATCGCCTGCTGGTTCGGCGCAGCGCCGGTGTAGAACACGTTTGGCGACATCTCTTCGCCTTCGTACTGAACCGGGTAGAACAGCAGACCGTTCAGCTCTTCAAATACCGGCAGCACGGATTTACGTGATACCGAGGTCCAGCAGCCGAACACCACATCCACCTTATCCTGGCTCAGCAGCTGGCGGGCTTTCTCGGCGAACAGCGGCCAGTTGGAGGCCGGATCGACCACCACCGGTTCCAGCTTTTTACCCAACACCCCGCCTTTGGCGTTGATCTCCTCGATGGTCATCAGCGCCACGTTTTTCAGCGGCGTTTCTGATATCGCCATGGTGCCGGATAACGAATGCATAATGCCCACCTTGATGGTGTCGGCGGCCTGAACGCTGAAGGTGACGCCCATCGCTGACACGGACGCGCAAAGGGCAAAGGCTTTTAACAAGGTACGTCGTTGCATAATGATCATTCCCCAAAATGGTGCTGTGCGATTGCGGCCTGCGCCGCGTTAAGGACACTTCGCCTGCCGCGCTTGCTGCAGCATATGAAGCGTAATGTTGCGAACCTCTTTCTGGCTTTGTGCGATATGCGCGTTCAGTCGGTCACTGGCCTCCTTGACGTCACGGTGAATAATGGCGAGCAAAATGGCGCTGTGCTCGGCGTATGTGGCTGCCACACGCGGCGCCTGGGTGAAATCGAGGCGGCGCACGATACGAATCTTTTCCGTCACGTCGCGGTGCACCCGCGCCATTTCCGGGTTGCCGGCAGCGCATACCAGCGTCATATGAAACGCCTCATCCCGTTGTGCGACGTCACTGCCTTCCGGCAATGGGGGCGAGTCGATCCAGAACGCTACCAGCGCCTGAAGCGAGGCCGGAACCCCCGCGTCAGGCCGCTGGCATAAACGGCGCACCGCTTCGGTTTCCAGCACGACCCGTAAGTCGTAAAACGCTTCCAGCGCGTCGAAATCCACCGGCTTGACCTGCCAGCCGCTGCGCGGTTGCACGTCGAGATAACCTTCCTGTTCGAGGGCGTACAGGGCCTGGCGCACCGGCGTGCGGCTCACGCCAACCCGGTTGGCGATATCCGATTCGCTGAACCGATCCCCCGGCAGCAGTTCAAATTCGAAAATCGCCTGCTTGACGTGCTGATAGACCCGTCCGGCAATGCCTTCCTGGGCGGGCGTACCGCGAAAGGCGCTCATCAACTGGCCGCCAGCCATAACAGCGCGTCCCCTGGCCCCACCGGGCGCCCCTGCTGGCAGCCAATGGCGGTGACCGTGCCGTCATTGGGCGCACATACCATCAACTCCATTTTCATGGCTTCCACCACGATTAGCGGATCGCCCTGCTTCACGCTCTGGCCCGGCTCGACGAGGATTTTCCAGATATTGCCGTTCAGATCGGCGTTCACCCGCTGGCCCTGATGCGCGTCGTCAGGGGTGCTGTGCAGTTCACTTTCCGTGACGTTGTCACTTTCATCGGTCTGCCAGCGCGCCACTTCCTCACTAAACGCCTGTTGTTGCCGCACGCGAAAGGCGTCTATGTCGGCGGCGTTGTCGGCCAGGAATTGCTGATAGGCCGCAAAATCAAACTCGCTCTCTTCGATGCGCACCCCGGCGCGGCCTTCCCGGAACGCTTCGCGGAAGGCAGTCAGCTCCTCTTCACTGACCGGGTAGAAGCGCACCTGGTCGAAGAACTTCAGCAGCCAGGGTTCATCGTCAAACTGGCCGTTACGCAGGAACTTGTTCCAGATGGGCAAGGTGCGACCCACCAGTTGATAGCCCCCCGGGGAATCCATGCCGTAAATGCACATGTACATTCCGCCGATGCCGACCGTTCCTTCCGCCGTCCAGGTGCGCGCCGGGTTATATTTCGAACTCAGCAGGCGATGACGCGGGTCGACAGGCACCGCGCAGGGCGCGCCGAGATAGACATCTCCCAGACCGAGGATCAAATAGCTGGCGTCGGCGATGATCCGCAGAACCTCGTCGCGGTCACTCAGGCCGTTGGCGCGGGCGATAAAATCCACGTTGTTCGGCAGCCACGGCGCCGCTGGCCGCACCGTTTGCCGGTAGCGTTCCACGGCGGCAAGCGTTGCGCTGTCTTCAAATGCCATTGGCAGATGGACGATGCGCGACGGGATTTTTAGCGTCGAGACATCCCCCAGCGACGCCTCCAGTTGCAGCAGTTGCGCCATCAGTTGTGACTGGGAGATGCGCTGCCCGTCGTAGCGCACCTGCAAAGAGCGCACGCCGGGCGAAAGCTCTTCCACGCCCGGAATCGCGGCGTCGCGAATCGCCGCCATCAGCAAATGCACCCGCAACCGCAGCGCCAGATCCAGCACGTTTTCGCCGTATTCAATCAGGATGTAGCTGTCGCCAGCCTGCCGCCAGACCACCGCCGGGCGGGGCCCTTCGGCGTCCCACTGGGCGAGGATCGCGGCGCTGCGGGTGACGCCCGGCGCAATCGAAGCCGGGATGTCGGGAAGCGTGTTCGCGGCACAGAGGTTAGTCACCGCCACCTGATGGGCCAGCTCAAGGGACTGGGCCCAGGCGAAGCTCACCGGATGAAAGCGGATTTTATCGCCGGGTTTCACCTGGCCGACTTTCCACAGCTCGGCTTTGGCAATGGTGACCGGGCAGACAAATCCCCCCAGGCTCGGTCCGTCCCGGGTCAGGATCACCGGGAAGTCGCCGGTGAAGTTAATCGCGCCGATGGCGTACTCACAGTCGTGAACGTTTGACGGATGCAGACCCGCTTCCCCGCCGTCGGCCCGTGCCCACTCCGGCTTCGGCCCGATCAGACGCACCCCAAGCCGGTTAGAGTTGTAATGCACCTCCCACTCGCTGGCGAAAAATGTCTCCATGGATTCCGGCGTAAAGAAGTCGGGCGCGCCGTGCGGTCCATACAGCACGCCGATGTCCCACGTATCGCCGTAGGTCGGTATCAGCGCCGGTTCTGGCATTTGCGGCAGCGCTATCGGCGCGGGCGTGGTACAGCCCGCCAGTTCCGGGCGCGAGATCGCCAGGACATCGGCCACTTTCAGGGTTCGACCGGCGTGGCCGCCGAACTGACCGAGGGCAAAGGTCGAGCGGCTGCCAAGATACAGCGGCACATCAATGCCGTTACGTACCGCCAGATATGTGCGACAGCCTGAGGTGGCACGCCCCAGCGCCAGGGTCTGCCCGGCTTTAACAATCACCGGCTGCCAGTAGGCGACCGGCGCATCGTCCAGCAATGCCGGGCAACTGGCCCCGGTCAGGGCGATCACCGCGTCACAGTGAAAACGCAGGGTCGGCCCCTGGAGCGTAAACTCCAGCCCCGCCGCGCCCGGATGGTTACCCACGATGCGGTTGGCAAGCTGGAAGGCCAAATCATCCATCGGACCTGACGGCGGGACGCCGATATCCCAGTAGCCTGGTCGCCCCGGATAATCCTGAACGCTGCTCCAGGTACCGGGTTCCAGCACCTCTATGGCATGAGCCTGGTAAGCCACCTCATCCAGCAAACGCGTCCACATCACCCCGGCGTTAAATTCCGGCAGCGTGGCCAACTGACGCAGATAATCAAGGTTGGTGGCGATGCCGCTTATCCGGGTGGCGTTAAGCGCATCGCGCAGTTTGAGCAATGCGTCCAGCCGGTCTTCACCGTGGACGATGATTTTGGCAATCATAGGATCGTAAAAGGCGCTGACTTCGCTGCCGGCGCTGACCCAGCCATCTACCCGCACGTTGTGCGGGAAACTCACCTCAGTGAGTACGCCGGGGCTGGGCTGGAAATTTTTCAGCGGATCTTCGGCATAGACACGGACTTCAATCGCCGCGCCAATGGGCATCCGCGCCATGGCCTGCCAGTCGAGGGGCTGCTGTGCCGCCAGCCTGACCATGCACTCAATAAGATCGAGGCCGGTGACCATTTCGGTAACCGGATGCTCCACCTGCAGGCGGGTGTTGACCTCCAGAAAATAGAACGCGTCCCGGGCGGGTTCGTAGATAAACTCCACCGTACCCGCGCTGCGGTAGTTCACCGATTCACCCAATGCTACAGCGGCCTTTAGCATCGCTTCACGGGTGGATTGCGGCAGATTGGGTGCAGGCGTTTCTTCCAGCACTTTTTGGTTGCGGCGCTGGAGCGAACAGTCGCGCTCGCCAAGGGCAACAACCTTACCTTTGCCGTCGCCGAAAATCTGGACTTCGAGATGACGCGCCCGGTCGATACAGCGCTCAAGAAATACGCCGTCATCATTAAAAAATTGCGCGCCCTGTCGTTTGACGGTTTGCCAGGCGTCACACAGCGCTGTCATGTCCTCACAGCGCATCAGACCAATGCCGCCCCCGCCTGCGGTGGTTTTCAGCATCAGCGGGAATCCCACCTCCGCCGCCCGCTCGCAGGCCTCTTCCAGGGTTTGCAGCAGCCCGGTGCCGGGGGTCATCGGCAGGCCTGCCTGAGCGGCCAGGGCGCGGGCGCAGTGCTTCTGACCAAAATCGGCAATTTGCGAAGCGTCCGGGCCGATAAACACGATCCCCGCCATTTCGCAGGCGGCGGCAAACTCTGCCCGCTCGGAAAGAAAACCGTATCCGGGGAAAATCGCCTGTGCGCCGCTCTTTTTTGCCGCGGCGAGAATTTTATCAATATCCAGATAAGTATCTCTGGCGCTGTCGCCGCCCAGCGCGATGGCGTGCGTAGCGTCGGCGACATGCGGCGCGTTGCGGTCGCAGTCCGAATAAACCGCGACGCTTTCAATCCCCATCCGCTGAAGGGTGCGGATAGCCCGGCAGGCGATTTCGCCACGGTTAGCAATCAGTACACGTTGAAACATGGCGATCTCCTCAGGCGCTGTGATGACGGGCAAGCCAGGCTTTCCAGCCGCCCCATTGCGTAATGTCCGTGGCGTCGGCCAGGGCATACGGTTCGCAGATAAACCCTTTCACTTCGCGACCGTCGCACAGCGTCAGCGAACCGATGCCAAGCGGCGCGGGCACCTCCGCCACCAGTTCCCCGAAGCGGGCCAGCGGCACATCCCACAGCTCCACCGTAATCGGCTTGCCCTGCTCGCTGCGCGCCAGTCCCGGTTTTGGCGGCGTGGTATTCGCCAGGGCAAAAAGCTGGTAACGGGCGTCGGTGGTGGTTTCTTCCACGAACACCGCGTTGCGGGTGGTGAGCTGATGATTGAGCGGCTGCCTGCGCAGGTGTGCGCCGACCACCGCCAGGCGGACAAATCCCTGTGGCGCGACGGCCGGGCCGGCAGACGGGATGGTTGAGGTGGCGCCAGCGGGTAACCCCAGCGCCTGCTGCCAGCGTCGGCCAAAATCCGCCAGCGCCGCGTCGTGCCAGGCCGGTGCGATTAAGGTGATGCCCGCCGGTAATCCGTCGCTGCGAAAATCCCCCGGCAGCGCCAGCGCGCTGAGATCGGCCAGATTGGTGAAATTGGTGTAGGTGCCAAACTGTGAGTTGTAACGCACCGGCTCCTGCGCCATCTCATCCAGGGTACGGATGGTGGGCGATGTGGGTACGACCAGGGCGTCAAAACCGGCAAGGATGTCGTTGATTTCCCGCGCCAGCGCCGCACGGGTGTATTCCGCCTGCCAGGCGTCACAGGCGCTGAAGCGTTTGCCCCCTTCGACAATGCCGCGCACTGTCGGGTCCATCGCATCGGGAAAACGCGCCAGCGTATCCCCTACCGCCACAGTGCGCTCCGCGACCCACGCCCCGGCATAAAGCTGCTCCGCGAGCTGACGGAACGGCGTGAAATCAATCGGAACACACTCGACGCCCAGCGCATTAAGACGAGCGAGGCTTTTGGCAAAAGCCGTTTTACTCAGTTCATCGCCGAAAAATTCAGGGTGCTCCGGCACGGCCAGGCGTGGCCGGTGGCTAAAACGTGCCGGTGCCGTAAAGGGGTTGCGGCGTGAATAGGCATCTTCGGCATCAAAGCCGCCCGCGATGCCCGCGACAAGGGCGGCATCGTCGACGCTTAGCGCAAAAACAGACACCGTGTCGTTCAGGCGGCAGGCGGGCACCACGCCCTTAGCCGAAAGCCAGCCTTTGGTGGGTTTCAGCCCAACGATGTTGTTAAAACCTGCCGGAACGCGCCCCGAACCGGCCGTATCCGTACCGAGGGCAAACGGCACCAGACCACGCGCCACCACTGATGCCGACCCGGAACTGGAACCGCCGCTGACGTAGCGCGCATCAAACGTGTTAGGCACCGCGCCATAGGGTGAGCGCGTGCCGACCAGGCCGGTTGCGAATTGATCGAGGTTGGTTTTGCCCACCACAATCGCGCCTGCCGCTTTTAGTTTCGCCACCACGGTCGCGTCGTCTTTTGGCTGGTAGCCAAAGGCCGGACAGGCGGCGGTGGTCTCAAAACCGGCCACGTCGATATTGTCTTTTACTGCGAACGGCACACCCCACAGCGGGAAATCCTGCGGCGTTTTTCCCGCTGCCTGCCATTCGGCTAATTGATTTATTTGCGCAGTAATTAATTCCTCACTGGCATAGCTAATCCAGGCGGGATCGTGTTTATCCAGACCTTTAATCAGTCGACGATAAATATCTCTGATGGCGTCAACAGAATGAGAGCAGCACTGCTTCCATTCTTTAATTGTCATGACCTCGGGCGAATCAGTAAACGGCTTCATTGGCTGGCATCCCAACTGGTATACAAGATGGGATAACTAAAGCAATTGTAATGCCAATATTATTTATTCATATTTATCAATAAATTATGAAGTTAATGATTAATTGAATCGTGCTTAATGAGCTTATAACGGCAAAAAACAAATCATTATGGTGCAGCAATGCCATAAGATTGTGCACCGGCAGGAAATATAATCATCTCTACGCAAAAATATCGTCAGATATAGGATTTTGTGATGACAGAAAATTTAATTTTCATATCAGGAAGGAGGGAATCATTACACGGGTTAATACTGAACGGCTCATTAACCGACCTTGCAAACACGTTGCTGCCGGACCGAAATAAAAAAGGGTAATCAAATAAAGGCGGGGTCAGTCAAACAAGACGCCGCCGGTATGCATCGTTTCATACCGGCGGCGAGGTCAGGTCACGCAAAGAAAAACTTACCAGACTTCAGCGGCGATCCCGGTTACCAGACGGACTTTTTCCCATTGCTCCGCTGGCGTTATGGCGTTGCCCTCTTCCGTGGAGGCAAAACCGCACTGCGGGCTGAGGCACACCTGGTTCAGATCGACATACTGTGCCGCCTCTTTCAGGCGGGCTTTGATCTGTTCGCGGTTTTCCAGCTCGCCAGTTTTGGTGGTAATCAGGCCCAGCACCACCTGCTGTTTACCCGGACGAATAAAGCGCAGCGGCGCGAAATCGCCGGAGCGGTCATTGTCGTATTCGAGGAAAAACGCATCGACGTTGACGGTGCCAAACAGCACCTCCGCCACCGGCTCGTAACCGCCTTCGGCAATCCAGCTGGAGCGGAAGTTGCCGCGGCAAACGTGCAGGCCGATGGTCAGATCGTCCGGCTTGCCTTCCAGCGCCTGGTTCAGGACACGGGCATAAATCTGCGCCAGCTCATCCGGGTCTTCGCCGCGCTCGCGGATTTGCTGACGCTGCGCGTCAGAGCACAGATACGCCCAGACGGTGTCATCCAGTTGCAGATAGCGGCAGCCTGCGTCATAGAAAGCGCGGATGGCGTCGCGCCAGGTTACCGCCAGGTCCGCGAAGTAATCATCAAGGTTCGGGTAAACGGTGCGGTCGATTGCCGCCGCGCCGCCGCGAAAATGCAGCACGCTCGGGCTGGGAATGGTCATTTTCGGTTCGGCTTTGCCGCTGATGCTTTTCAGAAACCGGAAGTCTTCCAGCATCGGGTGATCGCCAAATGCCACTTTGCCGGTCACGCGCACGCTTTGGGCTTTGGTCTGGATGCCGGAGAACTGGATCCCCTGGTTGACTTCCACCAGCTCCACGCCCTGCAACGCGGCGAAAAAGTCGAGATGCCACCAGGCGCGGCGAAACTCGCCGTCGGTGACCACCGTCAGGCCGCAGGCGCACTGGGCGTCCACACAGGCGCGGATGGCATCGTTTTCAATCTGACGCAACGTTGCCGCGTCAATCGCGCCGCGGGCGAACTGTTCGCGGGCCGCTTTGATGGCATCAGGACGTAAAAAACTGCCGACGATTTCTGCACGGTACGGGGAAGTGTTAGTCTGCATGGTGTCTCCTTGACCCTGGTGATGATTACCCAGAGTGATTGTTCGCATTTTGAATTTTTAGCCATCTGGACGGCTAGATGCATTGAGAGTGTCATGCGATTGGCGGCGGTGCAAACGAAGAAATTTCATAGCACGTGAAGAATTTTCATGTTGAGGCAACAGCGCGGAGGGGCATCAGACCCGATGCCCCGTTTTGGATCAGGCGAGTTCGCGGGCGGTGGGATAGTCGGTGATTAACACATCAATATACTTGCCTTTCAGCGCGCCACGAATGGCGTTGACCTTCTCGGTGCCGCCTGCCAGCGCCACTACATGCGGACACTGGCGAACCTGGTTCAGCTCCATCCCGATCACCGGGTCCTCTTCTTTGCTGAGTACCGGCTCACCGTCGGCATTGTAATAATGCAGACAGATATCCCCTACTGCTCCCCGCGCCGCCAGGGTTTGCAGCATGGTTTCGCCATAATAGTTGCCGGAATTTTTGAGCAACTGGGAAGGTTCGAGATCGCCGATGCCGAGGATTGCGACATCCACTTCACTGAACTTGCCCACCACTTCTGCCACGTCATCACTGGCTACCAGCCGGGCGCGCTCTTCAACAGAATGTTCGATGCTCTGAGATGGCAGCAGCCAGGCTTTACAGCCGAGCTGCGCGGCGAGGTTTTGGGTCAGAATGGTCGCCTGGACGTTACCGTTTGGCCCGACGCCGCCCAGTAACTGGATCACCCCGCTCGCTTTGATGCTTTGCGGATGGAGCTCATCCACCATCGCGCGAATGGTGCTGCTCCAGGAGGAGATGCCTACCAGGTCGCCTGGCCGCAGGCGGGTTTCCACATAGTGCGCGGCCGCGCTACCGATAGCATGTTTGATTTGCATGGCCGACGCCGGTTCGTCCACATCCACCACAATCGCCTGGCGGATGCCGTATTTCTGCTCCAGCGCGTGCTCCAGCGACAGAAAAATATTCGGCGGCTGAATGACGCTGATCTTCACCACCCCTTCTTTCTGGCAGCGGGTAATGGCGCGCGAGACAAAAGACTGTGAAAGCTGCAGAAGGCCAGCAATTTCTGATTGTTTCATTCCATCGACGTAATAGAGCGTGGCGATTTTCACCAACAGCCGTTGTTCATCCTGCTTTGACATAGCACCTCCTGAGTCCCCTGTATTTTTATTCAAGCGCGAATAAATAACAAGTAAAGCGCCTTTTTGATGATTTAGTGAACGAATTGTGATCGCTTTCGCCTTTTCATCATTTCCCTGAATTGACCGTAGACAGATGAATTTCCCGGGCATATGGTTAGATTGCATAATAAATCATGCTTGAATATATATTCAATGTGGAGATAAAAATGAAACATACCCTACTCAAAGCATCATTAGTGGCTGCGCTGTTTGCGGCTTCTGCCAACCTTTATGCCGCTGATAACGGACTGATTGCCATTATTACCCCTTCACACGACAACCCGTTCTTTAAAGCGGAAGCTGACGGCGCGGCCGCCAAAGCGAAAGAGCTTGGCTACACCACGCTGGTGGCTTCCCATGACGATGACGTGAATAAGCAGAACCAATTGATCGAGACGGCCATCGCCCGTAAAGCGAAAGCGATTATTCTCGATAACGCCGGTGCTGACGCCACCGTCGGCCCGCTGGAAAAAGCCAAAGCGGCGGGCGTACCGGCCTTCCTCATCGATCGCGAAATCAATAAAACCGGCGTTGCCGTTGCGCAGATCGTCTCTAACAACTACCAGGGCGCACAGCTCGGCGCGGAGAAATTCGCCAAATTGCTGAACGGCAAAGGCACCTATGTCGAACTGCTGGGTCGCCAGTCCGATACCAACGCCCATGTGCGCTCTCAGGGTTATCACGACATTCTGGATGACTACCCGGATATGAAGATGGTGGCCCAGCAGACCGCAAACTGGAGCCAGACCGAAGCCTTTAACCGTATGGAAGCCATTCTGCAAACCCAGCCGGACATCGTCGGTGTTATTTCCGGGAACGACACCATGGCGCTGGGCGCAGAAGCAGCCCTGAAAGCCGCCGGTAAAACCAATGTGATCGTGGTGGGCTTCGACGGCAGCGATTATGTGCGCGATTCCATTAAAGCGGGCAGCAACATTAAAGCGACCGTGCTCCAGCCGGGCTGGGAACAGGCGCAAATGGCGGTGGTCCAGGCCGATTACTACCTGAAAAACGGCAAAGCCAAAGAGCAGGAAAAACAGCTGATGGACTGCGTGCTGATTGATGAATCCAACGCATCCAAACTGAATACCTTCAAACTGAGCAACTAAGCCGGAGGTTGTATGTCGTTGAAACAATGGGGTATTGGCGCGCTGTGTTGCAGTACCCTGTTGCTGACTGCCTGCCGGGTGGTGGATCTGGACGAGAATGGTAAACCGATCATTCCGCCAGATCCCAACGCGAAAGCGAGTTTCGCCAACATGACCCCCGCGCAGATAGCGCAACAAACCTGGGACAGCCGGGTGGCCAAACCAGCGCGTGACCATGCGCTCGATACGGCAACCCTGAGCGCCCGTCCGGCCAGCCCGACGCCGGAAAGCGTGTTTGTTCGCCTGCACAGCAACATCGAAAAGGTCGATTTAACCAATGAGCGCGAGCGGTCCGTCACCGTCACGCTGAATAATAAGCCGCTGGTGGTCCAGATCGGGCCGCTGATCAGAGGCAATGCGGTGCGCGACGCCGCCGGGTTTAAATTTGAGGATTTCACCAACCAGGTCCAGTTTGCTCAGTTGTCCAAAGCGTATAACCGCGAAGCGGTGAAACACCTGCCACCCATCGATGCATCCTGGCAGCAGCAGCCGGTGACGATGCTGATCGCCGGCACCCTGAAATCAGGCGAGCTGACCGACGCCGTCGCGCTGGAAATCCAGAAGGGAGCGAAATAATGGCGGACCCGATTGTATTACGCACCCGTGGCGTTTCGATGCTGTTTCCCGGCACCGTGGCGCTGGATAACGTGGATTACAACGTCTGGCGCGGCAAAGTGAATGTGATTATCGGCGAGAACGGCGCGGGAAAATCCACGCTAATGAAAATCCTCGCCGGGGTGCAGCAGCCGAGCGCCGGGACCATCGAACTGAACGGCAAACCGGTGCATTTCGCCTCGACCCGCGACGCCGCCGCCCACGGTATCGGCATGGTGCATCAGGAGCTCAACCTGTTTGAAAACCTGACCGTAGCAGAAAACATCTTTCTGGGCCGCGAGCTGCAACAGGGGCTGAAGCCGATTGATGAAGCCACGCAAATTCAGCGCAGCGCCGAATTGCTCAGGCGTCTCGATCAACCGATTTCGCCGAATGAGCAGGTGGCGAACCTGAAAGTGGGCCAACAACAGCTGGTGGAAATCGCCAAAGCGCTGGCGGAAGACGCGGATATTCTGATCCTCGACGAACCCACGTCGGCGCTGAGTAAAACTGAAGTGGAAATCCTGTTTCGGGTGATCCGCGAACTGACCCGCCAGGGCGTGTCGATTATCTATATCTCCCATCGCCTTGAAGAACTGATGGCGATTGGCGATGTGATCACTATTCTGCGCGACGGCAAATTCCAGGCGGAAGCCCAGGTCAGCGATATCGACGTGCCGTGGATCGTCCGTGAGATGCTCGGCAGCGAGCCGGTGTCGAGCTTCCTGACGCCGGGCCGCCAGTTTGGCGCGCCGGTGTTAGAAGCGGAACATATCACCTGCGTCAACGCTTCCGGGAATGCCGTGGTGGACGACGTAAGTTTTAACGTGCGCGCCGGGGAGATTGTCGGGATTTACGGGCTGATGGGTGCCGGACGTACCGAGCTGTTTGAGTGCTTACTCGGCACCAACCGTAACTACCTCGGCAAACTGTGGCTCGACAGCAAGCCGGTGCCGCCGCGCCTCTCCACGGCGGAGCGCATCCGCATGGGGATGAGCCTGGTGCCGGAAGACCGCAAACGCACCGGCATTTTTCCCATCTCGTCGGTGGCCAGTAATTTGACCATTGCCAGCCTGTGGCGGCGTTTGCAAAGCGGCTTCGCCATTGCCCGGCGAGATGAGGAACAGGTGGTGGCGACCACCATCGGCAATCTGTCGATCAAGGTGTCGTCCCCCGAAGTGGAGATCCAGGCGCTGAGCGGCGGCAACCAGCAAAAGGTGGTGATTGGCCGTTCCCTTTTAACCAACCCGAAGCTGCTGTTGCTGGATGAACCGACCCGGGGCATTGACGTCGGGGCGAAAGCGGATGTGTTCCGCATGATGGTACAGCTCTCGGAGCAAGGGATCGCGGTGGTGTTTTCCACCTCGGATCTGAAAGAGATTATGGCGGTGTCGGACCGCATCCTGGTGATGTCCGGCGGCAAAGTCACCGCTGATATTCCCCGTGAAAACGCCGAAGAGTCGGCATTGGTTTCCGCTAGTGCACAAGGGTTCTGATATGAAAACGAATGAGACAGTCGCGCTTAACGCAAGACCCGCCTCGCTATTCAGTTCGCGGGAAAACATCCTCCTGCTGCTGTTAAAGCTGCGCACCTTTATTGCGCTGTTTTTAATAGTCGGCTTTTTCTCCATCATGGTGCCCGACTTCCTCGCCATGGGCAGTATGGTGATCATGATTAAACACATCGCCATCAATGCCTTCCTGGCGCTGGGCATCACCTTTGTGATTATCACTGCAGGCATCGACCTCTCCATCGGCGCGACCCTCGGGCTGTGTGGGATGATTGCCGGGTGGCTGATCACCAAAGGCATTGTGCTGCCGATGTTCGGCATCGCCATTTTCCCCAGCGTCTGGGTGATTGTGCCGCTGGTGCTGCTGATTGGCGGCCTGATCGGGGCGACGAACGGCTGGATCATTACCCGCTATAACGTCGCCCCGTTTATCTGCACCCTCGGCACCATGTACGTGCTGCGCGGCGCGGCCATGCTCACCTCAGGCGGAGAAACCTTCCCCGGCCTCTCCGGTAATCCGCAATTAGGCAATACCGGCTTCGACGTCATCGGTTCGGGCACGTTCCTCGGATTGCCCTGGGCCATCTGGATGATGATTGTGCTGGCGCTGGCTATCGCCTATGTGGCCCGTCGTCTGCCCTTTGGCCGCCATGTTTACGCCATCGGCGATAACGAACGCGCCGCCGAACTCTCCGGCGTAAAAGTTAAACAGGTGAAAATTTGGGTCTATACCCTGTCGGGCTTCTGCGCGGCTATCGCCGGGATTGTGGTCTCCGCGCAACTGGTCGCCAGCCATCCGGCCAACGGTACTGCCTTTGAGATGAATGCTATCGCGGCGGTCGTACTGGGCGGCACCTCGCTGGCCGGTGGACGCGGCACCATCTTAGGCACCCTGGTGGGCGCGTTTGTTATCGGATTTCTGGCCGACGGGCTGGTCATGATGGGCGTCAGCGAGTTCTGGCAGATGGTTATCAAAGGCATCGTGATTATCGTGGCGGTGATTATTGACCAGATGCAAAACCGGATGCAGCAGAAAGCCGCCGTGGTAGCCCAGAAAGCCGCAATGGAAGGCGGCGCAAAAGCGTAGCGCGTCACAGATTCGTTCGAAAGGCGATTTTTTTTACCCTTTTCGAATAAATATTCATATATGATTTTTAATGCAAGAGGTAAGCCTATGAATCCGTTTTCATTGTCGGTTGCGGATCTGGAAAAGAAAGCCCGGGCGGTGCGCCGTCGCATCATCACCCTTAACGCCAATAGCCCGGCGGGCGGGCATACCGGGGCCGATCTCTCCCAGGTGGAGATCCTCACCGCACTCTATTTCCGGGTGATGAACTGTTCGCCGGAATTAGTGGACAGCGATCAGCGCGATATTTATATCCAGTCCAAAGGCCACGCGGTGGGCGGCTATTACTGCGTGCTGGCGGAGGCCGGATTTATTCCGGTGGAGTGGCTGCCGACTTATCAGCACGCCGACTCTCACCTGCCCGGCCATCCGGTGAAGCATAAAACGCCGGGCGTGGAGTTGAATACCGGCGCACTCGGCCACGGTCTGCCGGTGGCGGTAGGCATTGCGCTTGCAGCTAAACGCAGTAACAACCCGCGCCGGGTATTTGTGGTCACCGGCGACGGTGAGCTGGCGGAAGGCAGCAACTGGGAAGCCGCGCTGGTGGCGGCACATTACCAGCTCGATAACCTGATCATTATTAATGATAAAAACAACTTACAGCTGGCGGGTTTAACCAAAGACATTTTGAACACCGATCCGCTGGATGAAAAATGGCGCGCCTTCGGGATGGAGGTGACCCAGTGCAACGGCAACGATATGCAGGACGTGGTCGCCACCATTGAAGGGCTGAAACCCGGCGGCAAACCGCATGTGATTATCGCCAATACCACCAAGGGTGCTGGCGTGTCCTTTATCCAGGGACGCGCGGAGTGGCACCACCGTGTGCCAAAAGGTGAAGAAGTGGAACTGGCTCTGGAGGAACTGAAAGATGAGTAATAGCGAACACCTGGCAACGGTAATGGTGAATGCGTTTATCGACGCGGTAGAACGCGGCGTCGATCTGGTGCCGGTGGTGGCTGACTCCACCTCGACCGCCAAAATTTCACCGTTTGTTAAACAGTTCCCGGACCGTCTGGTGAATGTCGGCATCGCCGAGCAAACCCTGGTGGGCACCGCCGTGGGCCTGTCGATGGGCGGTAAAATCGCCGTCACCTGTAACGCCGCGCCGTTTTTGATCTCCCGAGCCAATGAGCAGATTAAAGTCGACGTCTGTTACAACAACAGCAACGTGAAACTGTTCGGCCTGAACGCAGGCGCCAGCTACGGCCCGCTGGCCAGCACCCACCACAGCATTGACGATATCGCCGTGCTGCGCGGCTTCGGCAACATTGAAATTTACGCCCCGTCCTGCCCGGTCGAATGCCGCCAGATCATCGATTACGCGCTGGATCACGTCGGCCCGGTGTATATCCGCCTTGATGGCAAAGCGCTGCCGGAACTGCACGACGCCAGCTACCGCTTTGCGCCAGGCGCGATTAACGTGCTGCGCGAAGGCGCAGACGTGGCGCTGGTGGCGATGGGTTCGACGGTGCATGAAATCGTCAGCGCCGCTGCCGCCCTGGCGGACCAGGGCATCAATGCCGCGGTGATTAATGTGCCGTCGATTCGCCCGTGCGATACCGCACAACTGCTGGCGGTGCTGAAAAAATCCCGCCGGGTTATCACCGTGGAAGAACATAACGTCAACGGCGGCGTCGGCAGTCTGGTAGCGGAAGTTCTGGCGGAAGCCGGTTGCGCCATCCCGCTGACCCGTCTCGGCATCGCCGACGGCAGTTACGCCATTGCCGCAGATCGAAAAGATATGCGCGCCCATCACGGTATTGATGCCGCCGGTGTGGTACGCAAAGCCACTGCGCTGTGTGAAGGAGCATAACCATGTCGAGCCCGATTATTCTCGCGATTGATGAGGGCACAACCAATGCCAAAGCGGTGGCGGTGAATCGCGAAGGGCAAATCGTCGGGCGCTGCGGCGTGGGCGTGAGCATTAGCCACCCTGCTCCCGGCCTCGCCGAGCAGGACCCGATGGCGATCTGGCAGGCGGTGGTAGAGGCAATTAACGGCTGTCTGCAACAGGCTGGCCCGGTAGAGATCGCCGGGATCGCCATCAGCAACCAGCGCGAATCGGTACTGGTGTGGCAACGCGCCGACGGCAAGCCGCTCACCCCGGTGGTGAGCTGGCAGGATCGACGTTCGGAATCGCGCTGCGCACAGTTGCAGGCCGACGGCCACGGTGCGTTGATTACCCAACGTACCGGCTTGCCGGTGGACCCGCTGTTTCCGGCGGCAAAAATCAGCGCCCTGCTGGCCGCGTTACCCGACGGCGTGATGCGCGCCGAACGTGGTGAGCTGTGTATCGGCACGCTTGATAGCTGGCTCAACTGGCAGTTCACCGCCGGGCGCGCGTTTACCACCGATTACGCCAACGCCGCCCGCACCCAGCTGTTCAATATTTATGACGGCCAGTGGGACCCGGATCTGCTCGCGCTGTTTAACGTCCCGCGCGCCGCGCTGCCGGATGTCAGGCCATCCAGTGGATTACACGGTGAAGTTCAGGTCAGCTTCATTCCCGGCCTGCCGATGGGCACGCCGATCCTGGCCCTGATCGGCGACTCACATGCGGCGCTTTACGCCCAGCGCCGCGCCTGCGGCAATGTGGTGAAAGCCACTTACGGGACCGGTTCGTCGCTGATGTTATCGATTCCTGAACCGGTGTCCCGCGCTAACCGCCTGAGCACTACGCTTGCCTGGCACGATGGCGAACGCACTTTCGCGCTGGAAGGCAATATCACCCATACCGGCTCCGGCGCGGCATGGCTTGGCCGGATGATTGGCGTCACTAACCCGGTGGATCTTACCGCGCTGGCGGAGTCGGTGCCGGACAACCAGGGGGTGTATTACGTCCCGGCGCTGTCAGGCCTCGGCGCGCCCTGGTGGGATTTACAGGCCCGCGGCACGATTTGCGGATTAACCGATGCCGCCACGCCTGCCGTGCTGGCCCGCGCCGCGCTGGAATCGGTGGTGTATCAAATCGCCGATGTGTTCTTCGCCATGGAGCAGGCCTGCGGACAGCGACTGGAAACCTTATGTGTTGACGGCACCGCCACCCAGAACCGCTGGCTGATGCAATTGCAGGCTGACGTCCTGCAACGTCCGTTGATTATTCAACCCGCCGCCGAAGTCTCGGCGCTGGGCGCCGCGCTGCTGGCGGGGAACGCTGTTGGCTGGTGGCAGGAAGACGCCCCTGCGGCGCTGGCCAGCGAGGGTGAACGTATTACGCCGCAGTCATCGCGGCAACAACAGATGCAACAAAACTATAAACAGTGGCTTGAAGCCGTGGCCCGTTGCCGCTTTCAGCCCAATTAATCCTTTTACTGGAGTGATGCCATGTCCCGTATCCCACATCAATTAACTTTCGGCGTAATTATCGGCAACCGCGGATTCTTCCCCAGCTATCTGGTTGCGGAAGCCCGCGAGCAGGCTGAAGCGCTGTTTTCCCGGCTCGGTATTAATACCGTTATGCTGAAAGACGGCGACACGTATCTGGGTGGAGTGGAAACCCGCCAGGATGCCAAAGTGTGCGCTGAACTGTTCCGTCAACACCGCGACGAGATCCACGGCGTGGTGGTGCTGCTGCCCAACTTCGGCGATGAAAAAGCCGTAGCGGAAGCCATTCGCTTATCCGGCCTTAACGTGCCGGTGCTGATCCAGGCGGAAGAAGATAATCTCGATAAAATGGGCCTCGCCACCCGCCGTGACAGCTTCTGCGGCAAGATTTCCCTGTGTAACAACCTGCGCCAGTACGGGATCCCCTTTACCCTGACCACTCAGCACGTTTGCGCGCTGTCCAGCGAGGTGTTTGCCGCCGACCTGCAACGCTTCAGCCAAATCTGCCGGGTAGTGAAATCCATGAAAGGCGTACGCATCGGCGCGATTGGTGCGCGTCCGGCGAGTTTTAACACCGTGCGCTACAGCGAAAAACTGCTGGAAAAAATGGGCGTGGCGGTGGAAACCCTCGACCTGTCTGAGATATTTACCCGCATCAAACACATCAGCGATGACGACATTCGCGTTCAGGAAAAACGCGGCATTTTGCTGGATAATGCCGACGCCAGCGGCATCCCGGCAGACAAGCTGGTGACCATGGCGAAGCTTTTCGTGGTGATCAGCGAATGGGTGACGGCTAACGATATCGACACCACCGCGATCCAGTGCTGGACGTCGTTGCAGGAAAACCTCGGCATCAACGTCTGTTCGATCATGAGCGTGATGTCCGGCCAGCTGATGCCAAGCGCCTGTGAAGTGGACGTGATGGGCGCGCTGTCGATGTATGCGCTGGCGAGCTGCTCGCTGAACCCGGCGTCGATTGCCGACTGGAACAATAACTTTGGCGATGACC